>Ga0101944_10000112_pt1 | contig 268321 bp, 198 predicted proteins | sample DewCreD2012metaG_FD_75245 | JGI IMG/M metagenome (GOLD analysis project Ga0101944, IMG submission 75245) | Hot spring sediment bacterial and archeal communities from British Columbia, Canada, to study Microbial Dark Matter (Phase II) - Dewar... ... | reverse complement strand
TTCCGTCGCCCCATCGTTTTTGCACCTGCCAGGTGAGCCGCCTCCCGCACACGCGTAGCCACAAGTGCATACTATAACAGGGCTTCACAAAAGGTCCAACTTTTCTGCTGAACGATCAGGGGCCGCTCCATGGGCCGCTTGCCTCCGCGGGCGCGTTTGGGTACCATGCGGCCCTCGGCGCCTGGCCTCTGCCCTTCCAGGCTTCTGTGGCGTGTCGTTGGGCGGACCTCTCGCAGGAAGCACTGCAATGGCGAAACTTCCCGCAGCCTTCGACCTCTTTGCCGCCGAGGTGCAGTACTGGCGGCTCGAGCCGCAGTACTGGCGCAAGGTCCTTGAGGCCGCCGCCGACGCGGGGTTGCCGGGCATCTCGAGCTATGTGCCCTGGGAAGTGCACGAGGTGGAGAAGGGCCGCTTCGACTTCGACGGCTCGACCGATCCGCGCCGCAATCTGCTCGGCTACTTGGAGCTGGTGAACGAGGTCGGCCTGCGCCTCGCCTATCGCCCCGGCCCTTTCGTGTGCAACGAGATGGCCTGGGGCGGCCACCCGCGCCGTATCGTGATGGGCGACGCGGGGATGATGGTCTGGCAGGCCGACAACTCGCCTGCCCCGGGCTACATGCTCCAGGCCAGGGAGGGCTGGCAGCCGTCGTATCTCCACCCAGCCTATCTGGACGAGGTGCGGACGTGGTTCGCCGCCGTGGACGCCGTTGCCCGCGAATTCACCGCGGGGAAACGCGGCCCCATCGCCACGTGCAACCTCGACAACGAGGTGAGCTATATCGTCCGCGACAGCTACTTCGGCGCGGACTACAATCCCTGCGTCGTGGGGCGGGGCGGGCTCTATCACCAGTGGCTCGCCCGCACCTATGGCTCGCCCGACAGGCTGCCCTACAAGCAGCGCGTCGCTGCCTTCGAGGAGGTCGAGCCGCCGCGGAAGCTCGACGACGTCGAGGCCAATCTCCGCTGGTACTTCGACTGGGTCGCCTTCAAAGAGTGGTTGATGGGCGAGTACCTGAAGACCTTGCGAGCGATGCACGAGGAATGCGGCCTGCGCGGCGTGAGCTACTACACGAACATCAACCCCCACCGCCCCGAAGGCGTGCCGACCAATTTCCGCCGCTTCGCCGAGGGCACCGGCGGCCTGGTCGGCTACGACTTCTATCGCAACCCCTGGCTGAGCTATTCGGGCTACTCCTCGATGGCCCGCGTGCTCAAGCTGATGAACGCCACGCTGCCCGTCACCTGGTCGGCCGAGTTCATGGGCGGCTGGTGGTTCGTCAACCTCCAGGGCAACCGCGTCCCCCGCAACCACACCGAGTTCATGAGCCTGGCCGCGATGGCCAACGGCTGCAAGGCCATCAGTTGGTTCATGTTCCACGACCGCCACTGCTGGGGCGACGCCCCCGTGAGCCAGATGGGCCACCGCCGCGAGAACCACGAGGCGCTCCGCAGCGTGGTCGGCGTCGCCCGCGGCCTGAAGCAGTGGAACTCGCTGAAGCCCGTGAGCGACCTCGCCATCGCCTACTACCGCCCGTACATGTGGCACAGCCACCTGGGCGACCCGATGCCGTGCGCGGACAACGACCTGCACGTGGGCGACCCCGTGCTTTGGGGCGAGAAGGGGGGCGCCGCCGTGGCCGAGTACGAGGGCCTCTTCCGCCTCGCGGGGCAGGCGGGCTACCACGCCGCCGCGGTGGACCTCTCGGACGCGCCCGAGAAGCTGGCCGAGCACAAGCTCGTCTGGCTCGCCGCCGAGCCGTTCATCGAGGAGAGCGCCGCCAGGCTCCTCGCCGCCTGGGTCCGCAAGGGCGGCACCCTCGTCGTCAGCCACGCCTGGCCGCGCGTCGACCTCGCAGGCCAACCGCTCGACTTCCTCGGCCTCGGCGGCCCGCCTGACACACCGCAGAAGCTCGGCAAAGGCAACGTCGTCTGGTGGCCCGGCACCGCAGCCGCCGAGCCGGGCAAGGAGGAACTCGATGCCGTCGCCCGCGTGCGTTCGACCCTCAGCCTCTTCGCCGGGAAGCCAGCGGTCAGGGCATTGACCGAGCCCGTCACCACCATGCACTCCAGCGAGGGCCGGCGCACCGCCGGCGAGCCCGAGCCGCACAACCTCGTCGAAGCCATCCTCCACCAGGCCCCCGGAGCCAAGGTGCTCTACCTTCTCAACCACCACGACCGCGCCGTGAACGCCGCCGTTCGCTTCGGGCGCATCCGCAGTGGCTGGCTCACCGAGATCGGCGGCATCGTCGCTCGCTTTCCCATCATTGAGGGCATGACCGAGGTTGACCTCGACCGCAAGAGCGCCCGGGTGTTCAGGATCACACAATGACACGCCTCCTCCTGCTGCTCCCAGTTGCATTCCTCGCCGGTTGCTTCCCCCGCCCGCCCGTGGCGAAGCCGCAGGGGCCGCCGCCGCTGCCGATCCTCGGCCCGACGGCGCTAGTGGGCGATGCGGGGGATGGCAAGGCATTCCTGCGGTGGAACCCGCAGATCGAGGACAAGCGGGTCGCCGGCTGGCGCGTGAGAGGGCATCAGGGCGACGGCGCCGTTCTCACCGAGCCTGCTTGCGTGGTGACAGGGCTGACCAACGGCCAGACCTATCGCTTCGCCGTCGTGGGCGTGCTGGCCGACGGCCGCCTCACGCCGCCGAGCAACACGGTTACGGTCACGCCCCGAGCCGTCGGCACGGCGAAGCTCTCGGACCTCCGGGCCTGGTCGTGGGACCCCAGAACGGGCACGCTCAGCAAAGGCGACCGAAGCGATTCGCTCTCCTTCGGCGACCACAAGGACGTGCCGCTCCTCGCCCACCCCGTCCGCGTCACCTTCCCCGATGGCCAGGAGCTCGTCTACGACCGCTTCCGCCCCGTGGACTGGAAGACGCGCGACGGCGAGCACCTGCTCTACCCCAAGCACTTCGGCAATGGCCTCGACATCGGGAAGTTCGACAACCGCGGCCTCGCTCTCATCATCCCGCCCCAGGGGGCCAGGCAGGCGGAGCCGAGCGAGGATGTTGCCCACTCGCCCGCGCGGCCCGTCAACCCCGACTACCGCGACGCCCAGTTCGGCACGCTCCATCCCCACATCACCGACCCGATGACGCTGCCGCTCGAACGGTACCACCACGATGCCCAGCCCCGCTGGTTCCCGCCCCAGGTGGAGGGGGACCGCGTGACGTTCCACTACTGGCAGCCGCTCACGATGATGGGCTACCGCGCGTGGATTTTCGTCCGCGTGTGGGAGACCTGGTGGCCCATCGAGCGCGACCGCCACGGCTGCAAGTACCACGGCCTCGCGCGCCTCGTCGAGGTCGAGCTGCCCAGCGCCTGGAAACACGGCTACCAGGTGATGCTCAACAACGGCTTCGGCCCCGGCGGCTCCCGCAGGGGCGTCGTCAGCTACAACACCGGCTTCCGCGAGCCAGGGCGCGAGATCGTGGACTTCTCGGGCGACCGCAACCGCGTGGTCCACTTCCAAGGCCCCAAGCCGCCCCGCCGCGCCGGCGGCTATCACCCGAGCCAGGACTGCCTTCAGGCCCAGCCGCTCATCTTCTACGAGTGGCCCAGCGGCTCGCTCACCATCACGGCCCGCAGCCTCTACTACCACGCCTCACAGAACTCCGCCAGCTACCCCGAGCAGGGCGCCGACGGCGTGTGGCCGAGCCTCGCCTGGGACCTCGGCCAGGCAGGAACGCGGGTCGCCGTGGACACCATCGAGTACCTCTACACCTCGGACAAACGTCAGCCGCTGCCCCAACGCTACCTCAACGCCCGCTGTGAAACCCTCGCCGCCGTCTCCGAGCGCATGGGTGTGCAGGACACGCTGGCCGCCACCAACGTCACCGGCACCCACTGGGGAGCGAAGGGCGACGGCGGCCCCGCGCCCCACGCCGACAAGTGGGTCAAGGCGCTTCAGGGCTCGCCCTGCGACGGCTTCTTCAACTACCACGAGTTCTGGCACGCCGTGCCGATCACCGTGGACGATGCCTACCGCCTCGACGAGACCCACGACTGCAATCCCCAGCTCAAGGCCATGTGCGACAAGCTGCGCGCCGCGGGGCTCCACCCCGGCTTCTGGTTCCGCCCCGAGTTCGTCAAGACCGCCCTCCCCACCGCCCTCAGCGACCGCATCCCCACGGCGAGAGCCTACTACGGCTACGACGGCTGCCGCTACCCCGACGTGCCGGCCCTCCTCGCCGAACGCGGCATCCCCCTCTTCCGCGAGAACACGCAGTGGGTCCGCCGACAGCGCGACGGCGCCTGGCCCGTCGGCACGCCCTACCAGTGGACGCCCATGAGCCTGGCCACCGGCTGGTGGGACCGCCTCATGTGGCCGACGCTGGCGATGAGCCGCAAGCTCGGCTTCGGGTGGCTGCTGATGGACGGCGGCTTCGGCGGCCTGTCGGGCGTGGACTACGCGCCCATGCTCAACGGCGAAACGGACGGCGCCGTGCCTTGCCAGCCCTATTGGTGGCGCATGTTCCGCACCATGCACCACATCGGCCTGAAGAACTTCGGCGAGTGCACCCTCGGCTGGAAGGCCGGCTTCACCAACCTCCTCGGCGACGGCGACGAGCATTTCCTCTGGATGTTCAGCTTCTCCAGCATCTGGGGCGCCCCGCCGAAGACTGCCGAGCAAGTCCACAAAGTCTACCAGCTCTACAACGGCCTGCCCATGCCGAACCCCTGGGAGAAGGAGGCCGCCGACATCGCCCCCGTGCGCCGCTTCGCCCGCGACTTCTACCGCCAGCACCGTCCGCCCGACTGGATCGAGCTGCGCGACCTCCGCCAGGGCGAGCCCGTCGTCCTCCGCACGAAGCCAAAGGACTCCCCCGTCGCCGGCGGCGCCACGCGAGTTGACGAGAAAGACTTGGCAGCCGAGACCATCCGCCCGTGGACCTGGTCCGACGCCGTCTGGCACTGTGCCGACGGCACGTCGGTCGTCTACCCTGCCCTCGAGAGGATGCCGAAATGACTTGTGCTCTCCGATGCATGGCGATTGCTTGCCTGGGCATGGCGGCCTTGGTGGCCAGGGGGGCCGAAGTGGTGGTTGCGGAATCCGAGTCGGCGGGCATCAGCCGCTTCCTGGCCGACTGGAACAAGCCGGCGCCCGGGGCGCGGACCGTGGACGCTGCGAACCGGGCCGTGCTGCTGCGATTCCCCGGGGCGGCCGAGAAGCTCTGGGCCGAGGCCGCCAGGGGCCAGAGGATCACCAAGGCCGAGGTCGTCCTCGCTTATGAAGGCCACGAGATTCACCCCCAGGGCTACACGTGCCGCACCGGCCTCGGTGAGAAGAAATGGAAGGAAAGCCCCCCGCAATGGCACGTCGTGGCCTGGCCCCTCCGCCGCCCATGGAAGGCCGACGCCAAGACAGGCCCCACCTTCAACGCCTTCGCCCACGGCGGCGGCTACTGGGCGAAGTACGGCGCCGGCGACACGGCAAAGGATCGATTCCCCACCCGCCTCGGACCCGCCGAACTCTCGACGCAGTGCCCCGAAGGGCGGCTGGACGTGACGGGCGTGCTCGGCGACCCCGCCTACGGCAAGTCCCTCGGCGAACGCCTCCGCCTCATCGAGCAGTGCGGCCTGCTCCTGAAGAAACTCGAAACCCACGACATGCGCTACGACGAATGGTGGAGCGCCTACGAATGGGCCAACCCCACCGGCGGACACGGCCTGACGTTCAAGGACGCCCGCCTCGTCGTCTCCTTCGCCCCCGGCGAGAAGCCGGAGGGCAATCTCCCGAAGGCCACGGATGCGATGTTCCTGGCCTGGGACACCTATGTCCGGGACACGAAGCCAACCGCGGTGATGCCCTCGCCCGAGCAGCTCAAAGCGATGGCGGCCAAGCACGCCTTCGCCAAGCCCGGCTGGATGCCCGACTGGCAGTGGCAGCGCGTGAGCGACCTCGCCACCCACCCCGGTGACCGCATCGGCGCCTGGCGCCAGAAGCTCCTCTCGGGCATCCCCGCCGACTACGAGAAGGTCGTCAGCGAACTGCTCTCGATCCCGCCCCGCTTCTGGCAGGGTTGGGGCATACAGGACGACCTCCTGCTCTGGTATCTCTACCGTGACATGCTGCCCGAGCCCGTGCTAGACAGCATCCGCGAGTACTGGGATGCCTGGCTGATGCCTGATATGCCCACCGATCAGTTCCTCCACGCCCAGAGCCAGAAGAACGAGGAATACTGGAAGGCGACGAAGGACTGGCGCGGCCGCAAGAGCTTCTTCCGCGACGGCTACAACTACGTCATCTCGACGATGAACTTCAACCATACCGCCGCGATGGGCGCGCTCCTCGGCGGCCAGATCATCGGGGCCGAACGCGCCATCGCCGACGGCCGCCACGGCCTCGAGCACCTGCCGCTGCGCCTCTGGGCCTGGTACGACGGCACGACCCAGGAGTCCATTGACCACTACTACTTCTCCATCACCCTCAGTGGCCAGAAGATGTTCGCCGACTTCGGCCCGACCCATCTCGACCGCATGATGGGCCAGAGCATCCTGGCGAAATCGGTCGAGGAGCTGACCTCGTCGTGGCACCCCAACCTGCGGCGCTTCATCAACACCTCGGGCCGCACGGGGCTTTCCTTCCTGTGGGCCACGCAGGGCGGACTCGAGCACATCATTCACACCCTCTCCCACAAGGGCGCCATGCACGACGCGGGGAACGAGGAGATCTCCGGGATGACCCGCTTCAACCACGACGCCCCCGCCGGCCGCATCGCGCTCCAGACCGCCCCCGGCCCCTGGGCGCCCGAGTGGGCGGCGAACATGGTGGACGAGAAGCCGCTCCCCTACGAGTTGACCGTGACGCAGAAGGACTGGGGGCACTTTGCCCAGACGCCGCTTTGGAAGCGCTGTTACCTCGGCAAGCACTACGGGCTGGCGAGCACCGACGTGGGCCGCTTCGGCTCCGTGCCCGTCCTGGCCCAGTGGCAGCGGACGCAGACGCCGGTCGAGAAGCTCCAGGAGGTCGGCACCTTGCTCGTCCGCTACGGGATGAACACCACCAAGCTCCTCACCCAGAGCGGCGGCGTCGTGCCCATGCAGGGCGGCAGCCTGGTCACGCTTCAGCACAAGAACAAGATGGTCCTCCTCAGCAGCCCGCTCCATCGCCTGGGCGAGAAGGAGAAGGAGCCGCCCGAGGCGAAGAGCCTCCAGACTACCATCGCCCTCTTCACGTTCGAGCGTACGCCCACGTGGGAACTCTACGTTGACGGCGAGCGGGTGGAGAAGCTGCCGCTGGCGGTGAAGGCCGGCCAGCGGATCGCGCTGAAGGACGGCGTGAGCTGGGTCGGCCTCATTCCCCTGCCTTCGACCGACCTCGGTCGCGACGCCGAGGCGATCCTCTCTGCCGACGGCGTGGAGGAGGAGCTTCAGGGCGGCGGCAAGGCAAAGCCCACGCTCCTCATTCAGCAGTTCAACTACAAGTCGGCGATGCCACTCGCCAAGGCCGGCCTGTCGTGGGAGACGATTGACCAGGCGTATGGCGGCTTCATCATCGAGGTGAGCGACGCCAGCGAGCAGAGCTTCCGCTCGTTCCAGCGCGGCCTGCGCCGCATCGAGTCGAAGACCCGCTGGGATGCCGAGAAGAAGACCCTCCACGTCCTGTACAAGAGCGGCGACGACACCTTCGAACTCGGCTATCGCCCCGAATACCAGGTCTACGCCGACAGGGGCGTGCCCACCGACCAGTGCTTCCCCTACCGCGTCGTCAACGGCAAGTGGCCCTATCTGCTGAAGGGCCTCGACCGCGACAGCACGCTCACCCAGCAGGGCACCACGGGGCGGCTGGAGAAGAACGGCGCCGTCCTCACCTGCGAGCCGGGCCGCATGGCCTACCTTCAGACCGAGCCGATCACGAGAACCTACGCCGGCTTCAACCCGCTTCCTTCGCCCACCCTCTGGTCGCTCAGCGTCCCGGGCGGCATGACGATCACGGCCGATGGCCGCGTGGGCATGCTCCGCGTCATCGCCCAGCCGAAGGAGGGCAACATCTGGGTGGACTACGCGACGAAGGTCGACCAGAACGCGCCCGACATGGCCACCGCGCTGGCCGTCACAGGTTTCCGCAGGGTTCCTCAGGTGCAACTCAACGGCAAGCCTTTCATGCCCATGTGCGTGTCTGCCAATCCGGGCGTTAAGGCTCTTTGGTTCATTCCTCTCGACGGCAAGACCCTCGCCCCGCGCACCGAGGAGCGCCTCAAACGCGCCCAGGACGCCCTGGCGGCGACACAGAAGGAGCGGCGCGGTTTTTTTCTCCATGACTGGCACGTCGTCGGCCCCTTCGCCGTGAAGGCCGACGAGCGGCTCTGGGCGGGCGTCAAGGCCGTCTACCCGCCCGAGCAGGGAGTTGACCTGAAGGCGACCTACACGGGGATGAACCGCGTGGATGGCAAGGAGGTGGAGGTGCCCATCCGCTGGCAGCGGGTTCTCAAGCCTGGGGAGCCGGCCTTTGGGCCGGGGCCGGTGAGCCTGGCGGAACTGATGGCGCCCACACGCGGCGCCTGCGCCTTCGCCTTCACCAGGATCGTCTCCGACCGCGACCGCGAGGTCATGCTCTACACCGGCAGCGACCAGTGCCTGGCCGTCTGGCTCAACGGCCAGAAGGTCCTCGACCGCAACGTCTACCGCGCCGCCGAGCCGGACCAGGACAAGACGAAGGTCAAGCTCAAGAAGGGCGAGAACGCCGTTCTCCTCCGCAGCATCGGCGGCTGGGAGGGCTGGGCCTTCTATGTCCGCCTCGGCGACGACTACGGCTTCCCTGTGACCGACGGCCTGCACTTTGGGCCTGATGCCACGCCATGAGGCTTGAAGAGACGCCGCAAGCCGCTGTATAATTCGGATGGGCCAAGGAACGTAGGTGCTTGACGTGACGGATGCGCTCAATGAAGCCGAAGTTGTACGTTGAGACATCGGTGATCAGCTACCTGACGGCCAGACCGTCGAGGGACGTGATCGTTCTCGCGCACCAGCAGCTCACGCGGAAGTGGTGGGAAGGTCACCGCCAGCGGTTCGACCTGTGCACCTCGGCGATCCTCGTGGAGGAAGTCAGCGCCGGGAGCCCGCAGGCGGCCCGGAAGCGTCTGGAGGCCAGCAAGGACCTGCCGCTGCTGGATGTCACGAGCGCTGCGCGTGACCTGGCGAACGAGTTGGTCAGCAGTGGGGTTATCGCTCCCGGCCACGTTCGGGATGCATTCCATATCGCCGTCGCCGCTGTTCACGGGATGGACTACTTGGTGACATGGAACTGCACACACATCGCGAACGCAGAGCTACGGGAACGGCTCGAGGCCGCCTGCTCCGAAGGGGGGTACAGGCTGCCGATCATCTGCACGCCAGAGGAACTCATGGGGGAATAGCCATGTGGAAGGACCCAATCGTCGAAGAGGTCAGGAAAGTCCGCCAGGCTCTTGCGGCGAAGTTCGATTACGACGTGGACGCCATCTGGCGGGACCTCAGGGAGCAACAGGCGAGGAGCGGGCGCAAGATTGTTTCCTTTCCCCCCAAGCGCCCCGTTCGGCGGCCTGAACCCGCTGCCAGGTGAGACGCTGTCGGGCGCGATCCTACCCCAACACCCGGCACCTAACACCCAACACCTCTCAAGCACATGGAACAGCTACAAGGTAGGAGACACCTCATTCCGAGCCACACACCCCGCTACAGCGTCGTCCCCTTCCGCGGCAAGCCGGTGGTGATGCGGGACGGCAAGCCCATTCCCGCCTTCTGCTACAACTACTGCGGGGCGATGGAGTGGAACGGTGCCCGCGAAATCATCGCCAAGTTCGCCGCCAACGGCTGCCAGGTGTTCATGGTGCCCGTGCGCGGCGGGGTCGAAGGCGACTACTGGACGACGCCGTTCTGGACGGATGACGGCGTGTTCCCCGAGGTCACGGCGGCGGAGGCGGAGCACTATGTCGGCGAGATGGTGCACGAAGTGCTCAAGGCCGCGCCCGATGCGCTGCTCTGGATTCGCTTCGGGAGCAGCCCGCCGAAACGCTGGCGCGAGAAGCACCCCGGCGACCTGCTCCTGAATAGCTTCGGTAAGGTCTACGAGGAGGCGTCGCTCGCCTCCGACAGCTACAACGAGCAGCTCGGCCGCTTCATCGAGAACGCCGTGAGCTTCTGCGAGCGGCAGCCCTGGGGCAAGCGGGTCATCGGCTACCTGGTCTATCCCCTCGGCGAGGGCACCACGCAGCTCACGTGCGACGGCTATCTCTTCGACCGCAGCCCCGCGATGCAGGCCGGCTTCCGCGCCTTCCTCCGCCGAAAGGGCAGCCCGGAAACCGATGTGCCCGACGACCGCGACTTCCACGAGCGCGGCAAGACCCGCCACGCCGAGGTCTCGACCGATGGCAAGAAGCTCGAGCGCATCCCCCGCCGCCTCCACTGGCCCGAGCCGCACGAGACCGCCGCCGAGCGCGACTATTGCCTCTACATGCGCGAGCTGACGGCGCGGAACTTCCGCACCATCCTCGCCGCCGTCAAGCGCGCCGCGCCGAACAAGCTGGCGGGCATTGACGCCTTCAAGCAGACCCTCCTCGGCTGGCCCCTCGTCGCCCGCTGGGTGGGCGACTACCAGACCCACGGCGGCGCCATGCACCCGGTCAGCGGCGCGTTCGCCATGGCCGAGCTCCTCGACATCCCCGAGCTCGACGTGGTCGTGACCCCGCACGACTACCTCCATCGCGGCATGGGCTTCGGCTACGAGGGCGAGGGCATCGGCGACTCTGTCGTCCGCCACGGCAAACTGATGTTCATGGAGGAAGACCAGCGCACCTTCAGCCTCTCCGAGGAGGGCCGCTGGAACTACCTGAAGGACATGGCCGAGGCCAAGGCGGGCCTCTGGCGCAACCTCGGCTCATCTCTCTCCCGAGGCTACAACACCTATCCGATGGACGTCTGCGGCCCGAGCTTCTTCATGGACGACGGGATTCAGAAGGTGCTCGCCGCCCGCCGCGTGGTCCACGAGGCAGCGGTGAACTGGCCCCGCCGCGAGGTGCCCTGCATCGTGATGGTAGTGGACGACTCAAGCGTCATCTACGAAGACTTCACCATCGGCTACCAGTATCTCGCCGTCATCCACCAGCGGCTCTACGGCCTGTCGCGCTGCGGCGTGCCGTTCCGCCTGCACCTGTTCGAGGACCTCGCCCGCGACGATTTCCCCTCCTGTCACAAGGTCTTCCTCTTCCCGAACCTGTTCTGCGTGACGCCCGAGCGGTTGGAGCTACTGCGGCGGAAGGTCTTCCGCAATCGCAACATCGCCATCTTCGGCCCGGCCAGCGGCATCACGGACGGCCGCCGCCTCTCCGCCGAGATGGCGACCGCGCTGACCGGCATCCCCCTGGAGCTCGTCCGCAAGGAATCGCCCCGCTTCGTGACCATTGACCGCTTCGACCATCCCGTCACCGAGCGCTTCGCCTCGCGGCTCGACTACGGCGATTCGCTCCCCTACGGCCCGCTCCTCGTGCCTCAGGAACATCCCCACGTGAGGCGTCTCGGCGGCATCCAGTGGCCCACCGCGCGCGACGGGGCGGGGCTGGTCGTCCGCGAGATGAAGGGCTGGACCTCGGTGTTCACCTGTGCCATGCCGCTCCCCGCGCCGCTGCTCCGCGAACTGGCCCGCTACAGCGGCACCCACGTCTACAGCGAATCAGACGACGACCTCATCTTCGCCGACTCCTGCACCCTCGCGGTTCACTCGGTGCGCCCCGGCCGCCGGACGATCCGCCTGCCGAAGCCCTCGCCCGTATGGGACCTCCTCGCCCGCCGCAAGCTCGGCGACCACCTGGCCAAGCTGACCATCTCGGTTGACCCGCCACAGACGAGGCTGTTCTACCTCGGGCGGGGCGACCCGCTCCGCTAGCCCCTCCCAAAGGCACCAATACTACAGATTGTGGGCATCTCAGCGCCAGGCCACAATCTGCTGAGTCGACCAGAGTCGCCAGACTCGACCACTTGTGTGGGCGGCGGGGTCGTATGCAACTTTGCAGCTTATCCCGCCTCGACATGGCCCTGCGGCAGGAGTCCTCTCTCCTCGTCGTCGTCGAACTCCGTCCCTCATCCTTGATTCGCCCTCGCCCCTGCGCGTCGCATCCAAAGCGGTGCTTCGCACACGCAGTCCAAGGGTTGACGCATGTCAACGGGGCGCTCGGCGGCCAGCAGGTGTGCCGGCGGCTGTGAAGCGATGGGAGAGTCCTGAGGGGCCGGGCGGGCCGCCCATGTGGGATTCCGGCAACATGCGCGCCCATCTGTATCACCTGAGAGGGTGGGAAAGTGATACAGATGGACCGGAATGGGCACCGAAGCCTCCGGATCGCCAAAGCGCCCATCTGTATCACCTGGCGCCGTGATACAGGTTGTTGGAGGTCCGGCTCACTGTAGGCGGGAGGTCCCCGTCCCGCGGGCCATCGGGCGATTCGCGGGATGTGGACATGCCGCCTACAGACCGCCGTGGGCGAAGGGCAACACCTCCGCGGCCTGAGGCAGTGCCGGAAACCTCCCGCGGGTTTGAAACCCGCGGGGGGTTGTTCGGGAGGTAGTTTCTAAGGCTTGACGCGGCGGAGCTTGACGGCCCGCAGGTTCATCAGGGGGGCGCCGGGGCTCTTCTTCTTGCCCGCCTTGACCAGCACGGTGACGTCGCCCGCCTTCTCGATGGTCACGGCGCCGGGGTTGTCGGTCTCGAACGTGCCCCAGTTGGCCGTGCGACGCACCGTGCCGCGCAGCTCCTGCCCCGCGACCGAGACGATGTACTCGTTCCCCGCCGCCGCATCCTCGGCGGCAAAGAGGATCTCGACCTGATACGCGCCGGGCCTCTCGATTGCCACCTGCCATTTCACCAGAGAGTCCTGCGGGTTCCAGAAGCCGATGCAGTCGCGATCGGCCCGGGCCTCGTAGTGGGGTTGGTCCTGATTCCCGCCGCGCACGGCGCCCTCGATCGTGCCGTCAATGGCGTGGCAGGTGAAGGCGTCGTCGCCGTCGGTCAGGCCGCGGCCCTTGCGCTCCTTGCGCTCCCGTTCGATGGCCTCCAGGCGCTCTTCGAGGCTGGGGGTCCTTGGCTTGGGCGCCACCGAAGTCCTGGGCGGGGGAGGAGGCTCGGGGGCCCTCTTGACCGGGACGGCTGGCGTGGGCCCGGGCTTCGGCGCCTCGGGGGGCGGCGGCGGCGTGGGCGCCGGCAGCGCCTCGAGCGGGTTCACACGCACCACTGGCAGCGGCTTCTCTGTGCTGCGCAGGACCAGCAGCGCCACGACGAGCAGCAGGAATCCCGCGGCCGCCGCGCCGAGGATGGCTGGTCTGGATTGCCAGACGGGCGGCTTGCGAGCCGCTCGGCGGGCAGGGGACTCGTCCTCAACCGGCTCGGCTCGCGGTGGCGCGGCGCCGGGCCTCAGCCGCTGGGTGCGCGCGCGGCGCTCGGCCTCGGGGGGCGGGGCCGCTGGCGCGCGCGTGCGTGCCGCCTGGCGCTTCTGAACCATGCGCTCGATCCGCTCGAGGGCGTCGAGCAGGTCGGCGGCGCTGGGGTAGCGCTCGGCGGGGTCGCGCCTCAGGAGCCTCTGCATCAGCACGTTGAGCAGCACCGGGGCGCCCGGCAGTCGGTCGGTGAGTGGCGGCACCTCCTGGCGGATGTAGCGGAGTGCGCGGGCCTCGGGGTCCGCGGCGTCGAAGGGCGGGCTGCCCGTCATCGCGTGGTAGAAGGTCGCGCCCAGCAGGAACAGATCGGTGCGCGCGTCGAGGGGCAGGCCGTGGGCCGCCTCGGGCGGGTAGTAGAGGGGCGAGGCGATCCGCTCGGTGGCGGGCGTGTCGGGCTGGCGGGCCTCGCCGAGGCGGCGCGCAAGGGCCGATTCGGCCAGCAGCACGCGGCCGTCGCCGGCCACCAGCAGGGCGTCGGGCCGCAGGTCGCCGTGCAGGATGCCGGCGGCGTGAGCGTCGGCCAGGGTGCGCGCGGCCTCGCGCATCAGCGCGATCGCGCGGTCGCTGTTGAGCGCCCCCTCCCGCGCGAGCAGCGCCGCCAGGGTTTCGTAGGGAACATCGTCCATGCGCAAACGGGACTCGAAGCCGTGGGGACGGGCGCGGCCGGGTGAGAGTATGGTAGAGGGGCGCGGGAGACCTGTCAAGCGCCCGTGGCGTGGCAGGGGAGGGGCTACTTGCCCGCGGGGTCGGCCCGCAGTTCCTCGACCTTCTCGCCGTCGCGCGTGCGGAAGCGCAGACAGAAGCCCCACTCGCCGTTGCCCTGGCCGATCTTGACCATCAGGTCGTTCCAGCCCTGCCTCAGCTTGACGTCCTTCCTGTCCTCGTCGGGCCGCACGGCGCGGTCGCGGCGGTTCGAGTGAACGATCTGGCCGTTGAGCCAGATCTTGATTGAGTCGTCGCTGCCGGCCCAGATCTGAACGTCGCGCTCGATGGCCGAGTAGACCCTGGTGCGCAGATAGATGGCGGCTCGATCCGCCGCCACCTGCGCGATCTGTGTGATATTGCGGAAGTTGAAGAGCCAGGGGCGACCTGCGTCGGCGCCCTTGGGCAGGGGAGCCCAGTCAGGCTTCTCGCCCGGCTTCTCGGGGGGAAACTCGTTGTCGAAGGGGCCGCACTTCTCCGCGCAGGCGGGGTCGCGGTAGGGGCCGGCATACTCCCAGTTGACCACGTAGTCCTCGTAGTCCACGACTTCGATGCCCTTGGTTCGCTTGAGGAACTCCTCGTAGGTCTCGGTGCCGGCCGCGGCGCCCTGGACGGCCTTCCAGCGCCTGGGTGTCACCTCGGGCGGGTCCTGGGGCTTGGGCGGCGTGTCTTCCTCGCGCGGCGGCGCGGCCGTGCTCGTCTTCGGTTTTGGCTTGGGTTTGGGGGGCTCGACGACGGGTCTGGGCGTCTCCTTGCGCGCCGTGGCGGTCGGCGTGTTCGCAGGCGCGACGGCGGAGGCCGTGCTTGGGGCCTCCGGGGGCTTTGTGGCTTGCGGCTTGCTGTCGCCGCCGCGCGAGAGCAGCGCGATCAGGGTGGCCAGCGCCAGGGCCGCGGCGGCTCCGCCGTAGAGGAGGGGTTTGGACTGCCAGAGCGGCGCCTTCGCGGGGGCGCGGCGGGTGGTGGGGGGCCGCTCGGCCGGGGCCTCGGCAGGGGCCGTGCTCTGCCGGGCGCGCGGGCGCTTGCCGTGCCGTGGCGTGTCGGTGGCGGCCGCGCCGGCCGCGGCCGGCGCGCGCCGCGCCTCCTGGCGCTTCTGGAGCATGCGCTCGGTGCGCTCGACCGCCTCGAGCAGTTCGGCGGCGCTCTGGTAGCGCTCGGCGGGATCCCGCCGCAGGAGCTTCTGCATCAGCACGTTGAGCAGCACGGGCGTGCCGGGCACGCGCTGTTCGAGCGGGGGCACCTCGTGGCGTATGTACTGGAGCGCACGAGTCTCCGGGTCTTCCCCATCGAATGGGGGGGCGCCCGTCATGGCGTGGTAGAAGGTGGCCCCCAGGAGGAAGAGATCCGTGCGGGCGTCGAGCGGCAGGCCCTGGGCCGCCTCGGGCGGGTAATAGAGCGGCGCGGCGATCCGCTCGGTGGCGGGGGTGTCGGGCTGTCGGGCCTCGCCCAGCCGGCGCGCGAGGGCCGATTCGGCCAGCAGCACGCGGCCGTCGCTGGAGAGGAGCAGGGTGGCCGGGCTGAGATCGCAGTGCAGGATGGCCGCGGCGTGGACGTCGGAGAGCGTGCGCGTGGCCTCGCGCAGGAGGGCGAGCGCGCGATCGCTCGGCAGCGCGCCCTCGCGCTCCAACAGCGCGGCCAGGGTCTCGAACTCCACGTTTGCCATGCCCCGCCTCGAGGACGTTGCGCGTGCCGCCCCGCGTACGGCGCCATTCGAACTTCCCTATGCTAGATCGCCCGCACCGGTGTGTCAAGCAGAATTCGGGGGCGTCTGGGCGGGGGCGAGATGCTCTTGACACGCCGCCCGCGCCGATCTAGCCTGTGGGCACGAAGGCGCTTGCCCCGCATTCCCTGAGGAGACACGACGTGATTCGTATCGGCATCGTGGGGTCCGACAATTCGCACGCCATCGCGCTCTCGCAACTGTGCAACCTGAACGACACGCCCGAGCAGAAGGCGATTCGCGGGGCGAAGGCGGTTGCCCTCTTTGGCCTCGTGCCTGAACGCAATGAGGAGGTAGCTGCCGCGGGCAGAATTCCCACGATCGTGAAGAAGCCGACTGACATGATCGGCCTGGTGGATGCCGTGCTCGTGGTCTTCCGCCACGGAGGGCTGCACTATCGCTACGTCGAGCCGTTTCTGCGGGCGCGCATCCCGGCGTTCGTGGACAAGCCGCTGGCCTGCTCGAGCGCCGACGCGAAACGGATCTTGGCGCTCGCCAAGCGCAACAAGGTCCTCCTCACCTCCTACTCGACCATTCGCTGGGCGAAGGGCACGCAGGAGCTGATCGCCAGGTGCGGCGAGCTGGGCGGCGTCCGCAGCGGCGTCTTCGGCTGCCCCTCCGATCCCACGAGCGAGTACGGCGGCATCCACTTCTACGCGATTCATGCCGTCGAGACCATGCAGCAGGTCATGGGCCTCGGCGTCGCCGAGGTAACGGCGCGGCAGAGCGGCAAGAACACCGTCGCTGCCGTGTCGTACGGCGACGGGCGGACCGCCACGCTCCACCTGCTGGCCGACTCCAAGCACGGCTTCTACGCTACGGCCTTCTGCAAGGAGGGCGTGGCGGGCGGGCCGCTCGACATCTCTGACTGCTACGTGGCGGGCCTCACGCGCATTCTCAAGATGCTCAGAAGCGGCCAGCGGCCCCTCAGCGACGAGCAGATGCTCGAGCCGGTTCGCGTCCTAGACGCCATCGTCAAGTCCGCCGCCACCGGCCAAACCGTCCGCCTGCGCCCGTGAGAGCGCATGCGGGTTGCTTTCTTGACCGCAATCTGTAATCTGTAACCTGGGATTTGGAATCCGCGAAGCGGCAGGGCGGGGAGCGCGGCTTTAGCCGACACGCAAGTGTCGCTGCGGCGTTACGCCGCGGACGTGCCCTAGCTCCCTTCACGCCAGCAGGAGATGAAGGATTCTTCGAATTCCTTCATCTCCAGCGCCAGAGAGCGATGTAAAGCCCTCCCCGCCCCCCGCTTCGCGTATTCCAGATTCCAGATTCCAGATCACACATCACAGATTGACGGAAAGAAGAGCGGCGATGGGGTTCTTCGACTGGCTGACGCGGCGCCTCCTGGGGCGAGGGAAGCCGGCTGCGCCGCCCGAGGAGCGGCTGGGACGCAAACGCCTCCGCGCCACCGCCGCCCACCGCCCCGATCTCCTGGCGCAGAACGGCCTGCCGAGTCTGGCGAGCCGCGACGACCTGGCCGCTGCGCTCGGCATCTCGCGCGGCGTCCTCGACTGGCTGGCCTTCCCCGAGAGGAAAGAGGAGCCGCCCCACTATGTCGCCTTCGCCGTGCCCAAGCGCTCGGGCGGCTACCGCGTCCTCTACGCCCCCAAGGCGAAGCTCAAGGCCGCGCAGCAGTGGATTCGCCGCGAGATTCTGGCCAAGACCTTCGCCGAAGACCCCGCCCACGGCTTCGTCGCCGGCCGCTCCATTCACACCAACGCCCAGCCCCATGCCGGCAAGGACATTGTGATCACGCTCGACCTCCAGGACTTCTTCCCCTCGATCACCTATCGGCGGGTGAGGGGCATCTTCCAGTCGCTGGGCTACGGCGAGGAGGTGGCGATTCCGCTGGCCATGCTGTGCACGGTGAAGCCGGCGGAGAAGGTGCGGGAGTTCATCGGCGGCCAGCGCCACCGCATGCTCCCGCAAGGGGCGCCCACCAGCCCCGCCCTGGCCAACCTGGCCTGCCGCCACCTCGATGTACGGCTGGCCGGCCTCGCGGCCAAGTTCGGCTGCGCCTACACCCGCTACGCCGACGACCTGGCGTTCAGCGGCGACGCGACCTTCGAGCGCACCCTCAAGCGCTTCCTCCCCCTCCTCCACCAGATCGTCAAGGCGGAAGGCTTCAAGCTCAAGAAGGGCAAGACCCACCTCGCCCGCCGCGGCGCCCGCCAGGAGGTCACGGGCCTGGTGGTGAACGATGGCCCGCGCGTTCCACGCGCCTACCGCCGGCAGCTCCGCGCCATCCTCCACAACGCCCGCAAGAACGGCCTGGAGGCCCAGAACCGCGAGAAGCATCCCCACTTCGCCCACGCTCTCCGCGGCCGCATCGAGTTCGTCCGCTCCACACACCCGCAACTTGCTGCCAGACTGCTCGCCGAACTGAAGGCCCTGGCATAAGGGGGCTCCAAGATGAAGGCACTGGCATGGCACAGCGTTTTCGCCCTGCTGGTTGGCGGCGCCGCGGCTGGCGAGGCCGCGGACCCCAAGCGCGGCCTCGAGGATCTCCTACTCGGCAACGATCATCTCAAGCTCTGCTTCCGCTCTTCGGGGGGGCAGCCTCGTCTGTTCCAGATCGACAACGTCTTGGCTGGGAATCGCCCGATCCCAATCAAGACGGACGATTTCTGCGTGGCCATCGAGGGGCGGGCGCCGCTTCGCTTGGCAGACTTCGCCTACAAGCAACTCGACGGCAAGCGCCAGGGCGGCGAGACGCAGCAATCGCTCATCTACGAGAACAAGGCCGAGGGCATGCAACTTCGGGTCGTCTACACAGCCGGGACGGCTCCTTACATCCGCCGCCACATCGAGCTCTCCAGTGAGAAGCCCCTGCCGATTCGCCAGGTGGATGCCTGGATCGTCGGCGTCGAGGGCAAAGCATCGGGGCAGGGCTTCGGCCAGCCCGTGCTCCTCGAAGACACTTTCTGGGGGCTGGAGTTCCCAGGCGGCCATAACAGCTTCGCCAACGGCACCATGAAGCTCACCCACTACCCCGGCTGCACGACCGACCGCTTCGTGAGCAAGACCGCCGTCCTCGGTGTTGCCGAGCCGGGGCGGGTCGCACAACGCTTCCAGGACTACGTCGCCTCCATCCAGGCCACGCCGAAGGAGCAGCGGCTCTTCGTGAACTACAACACCTGGTGGACGCTGATGCCCCCCACAGAGAAGAACTGCGTGGAGCTGATCAAGCTGTTCAAGGAGAAGCTCTTCGACCCCCACGGCGAGTCGTTCGACACCTTCACGATTGACGACGGCTGGGACAAGAAGGAGACGCTCTGGGAGCTTGTGCCCGAGCGGTTCCCCAACGGCTTCGGCCCCCTCGTCGAGCCGCTGAAGGCGATGAAGGCGAACCTTGGTCTCTGGCTCTCGCCGTCGTCGGGCTACAGCCACGCGCCCCACCTCGCCAAGCTCGGCTACGAGCACAACTCCAATCCCTGGTACTGCTGCCAGAGCGGCCCGAAGTACCGCCGCGACATCGTCCAGCGTGTCACCGCTCTCGCCAAGCAATACGACCTCGCCTTCTACAAGTTCGACGGCTTCTGCCCCGGCTGCGAAACGAAGGACCACGGCCACCTGCCCGGCCCCTATGCCGTCGAGGCGAACGTTGACGCCTACATCGAGCTGATGAAGGCCGCGAAGCAGGCGAAGCCGGGCATCTTCCTCGACCCCACCTGCGGCATGTGGCTCAGCCCCTGGTGGCTCCCCTACTGCGATTCCATCTGGGGCAGCGTGTCGGGCGACTACCCCGACGTCATCGTCCCCGCCCCCATCGTCCGCGACAGCGCGACGACCACCCGCGACGCCGTTTTTCGCCAGCGCTGCCGCGAACATCCCGGCTATCCGCCCAGCGCCATCGAGCATCTCGGCATCATCGTCATCACGCCCGAGAAGTGGGAGGACAACGCCATCGCCGTCGTCGGCCGCGGCTGCCGGCTGCTCACGCTCTACATCAACCCGAAGTTCTTCACCAACGGCGACCGCGACTGGGCATTCCTTGCCTCCGTGCTCAAGTGGACCCGCCGCAACGCGCCCACGCTCGGCCACACCAGGCTGATTGGCGGCGACCCGATGAAGCGCGAGTGGTACGGCTACGCCCACTTCGCGGGCCACTTCGGCATCCTCTGCTTGAGAAACCCCTTCATCGAGCCTCAGAAGGTTAGCCTCAAGCTCGACGAATCGGTCGGCTGGACCCGCCCGCGGGCCGTCGCCGCAGGTGCGGCGACCGTCATCTATCCGCGCCACGAGCAAGTGAGCGCTGGCTTCTTGTTCTACGGCGATACGCTGGAACTGACGCTTCAAGGCTATGAGACGCTGCTAGTTGAAGTCTCCGCGGTCTCACCCTTCACCGCCGACGGGACTCGGCAGGCTGGCGGCCGGCCCCCGTGCAGGGTCGAGAGCACAGGTCTGGCTCTTCAGCCCGCATCGGGTCAGATCGACGGGAAGTGCGAAGCCGTCGTGCCCGAGGGCGCGAAGGCCACGATGCACTTGCTCGCCGATCCGGGCGGCGGCGCGGGAGCCATCGAGTGCGTGGCTCTGGTCCGTGGCCAGTCCGTGCCTGTCCGTGTCGTGCGCTCAGGGGCCGACCAGGCCCACTCGAAGCATCCCTGGACCTGGTTCGAGTTCGACATCCCTGCGGGCAAGAGCGATGTCGCAGTCAGCATCAAGCCAGGAAAGGGCGGCGGATTCACCCGCTGCGAGGCAGGCTGGTGGCTGTGGCTGGAGCGTTCTCTGCCGAAGTCGGTCCCGCCCACGCCCAAAGCGCCCCTTCCTCTGCCGATCGGCCAGGACACCCAGCGTGAGATCATCACGATTCAGGCGGCCAAGGTCTTCGCGGCGCCGCGGGTGTGGCCGAAGGCCGATGCGCCGAGCGTGTGGCTCGACGAGCTTCCGCCCGACGACGTGACGCTCGGCTGGGGCAAGCTCCAGACGAACCAGAGCGTGTGGGAGAAGCCGATGGTCATCGCGGGTCGCGAGTTCGCCCATGGCCTCGGCACCCACGCCGAAAGCCGCATCGTCTACGACCTCAGCGGCGGCAAGTTCAAGAGCTTCCGCTGCCTCGTCGGCCGCGACGAGCACGCGCAGGACGGCGCCATCGCCTTCCAAGTGAAGCTCGACGGCAAGGTGGTCTTCGACAGCGGCCCGATGGCCAAGGCCTCCGCCGCGAAGGCAGTCGAGGTTGATGTTTCGGGCGGTACGACGCTCGAACTCCTCACCCTCGACGGCGGCGACGGCATCGGCGGCGACCACGGCGACTGGGCCGAGGCGCAACTCATTCGATAAGGAGGGGCAGCTTCCGTGAACCAGGAGCAGATTCTCGGCGAGGCCGAGAAACGCATTCAGGAGCATCGCACGGCGGAGGCCAGCCTGCGCTTCGTGGACAAGGCCGGCCAGCCGCTGGCCAACGCCGCCGCTGAGGTGCGACTCGTCGGCCACGAGTTCAAACTGGGCGCCAACGCCTTCCGCATTGGGGCCATCGAGGACGCCGCGCTCCAGCGCGCCTACTACGAGCGCTTCGCCGGCCTGCTCAACTACGCCACGCTGCCCTTCTACTGGGGCGGCTACGAGCCGCAGCCGGGCGCGACCCAGGAGGCGCGCCTCGACGTGATGGCCGCCTGGTGCCGCGACAACCGCATCGTGGCCAAGGGCCACCCGCTCGTGTGGCACGAAGTGTTCCCCAAGTGGGCCGAGGCCCTGCCCGACCCCGACGTGATGAAGCGCCAGGAGGAGCGCGTGCGGCAGATCGTCGCCCGCTTCCAGGGGCGGATTGACCTCTGGGACGTCGTGAACGAGGCCACGGTGAGCGCGCGCTTCGACAACGCGGTGGGCCGCTGGATGAAGGCCCGCGGCGCCGCCGCCTGCGTGGCCGACGCCCTCCGCTGGGCCGACGGCTCGAACCCCAAGGCCACCCTGCTCTACAACGACTTCAACGTCTCGCCTGACTTCGAGAAGCTCGTGCAGTCTCTCCTCGACCAGAAAGCCCCCGTGAAGGCGATTGGCATCCAGAGCCACATGCACAAGGGCGTCTGGCCCATCGAGCGCGTGTGGAGCGTGTGCGACACCTATGCCCGCTTCGGCCTGCCCCTCCACTTCACCGAGGCCACCGTGCTCTCGGGCGAGTTGAAGAGGCCCGACGACAACGACTGGCACCGCCGCCGCGACGATTGGCACTCGACGCCCGACGGCGAGAAGGCCCAGGCCGACTACGGCCAGCAGTTCTACACCACGCTCTTCAGCCACCCCGCCGTCGAGGCCATCACCTGGTGGGATTTCTCGGACAACGGAGCCTGGCAGGGCGCGCCCGCGGGCCTGGTGCGGAGGGACATGTCGCCCAAGCCACTCTACGAATGGCTTCTTGGCGCCTTCGGCCAGCGCTGGGCAACGAAGACGAAGGTCGCGGCCGATGCTGCGGGCCGTGCCACGCTCCGCTGCTTCTTCGGCGAGCACGAGGTCCGCGCCAAAGTCCCCTCCGGCGTCGAGGTCAAAGGCTGCTTCAGCCTCGCCCGCCGCGGGGGGCGAGCCATCGAAGTCACGCTGGCGTGAGGAGGCGGGGGAGGATGCCCTTCTTGCGAAGAAGGGCATCCTCCCCCGAACCCCCTCCTTCCCAAGAACCCTCATGCGGGCCTTGGGGCGTGCGGCGGCTGTAGCCGCACGCCCCAAGGCCCCGTTTGGAAGTCCTTGAAGGGGGTGTGGGGGGAACTTCCCGCAGGAAGTTCCCCCCACGTCTTTCACGTCCTGAGGCGATAGAGGGCCTTGGGGTTCTCGACGAACCATTTGCGGGCGAGGCCGAGGGCCTGGGCGCCGGTCATCTGGCCGTCGTCCACGCGGCGGGCGAGGACCCGGGCCACGTCCTCGCGGGCCATGACGAGGTGGCCGTAGACCTTCTCGACGGGCACGCCGTAGTCGCCGCCGAAGGCCAGCAGCTTGTTCATCGGGATCAGGTCAATCGCCTCGTCGAGGGCGTCCATGGCGAACTTCTGCGAGATGATGTGGGTCCAGCAGAAGTTGAGCCACACGTTGGGGAAGCCCTTGCCGAGCATCAGGGCCTCGCGTACCCAGGGATAGCCGACGTGGTAGATGTCGAACCGCGCCCGCGGGTGCCGCTGGAGGAGAGGGATCATGTGCAGCGGGTCGAGCAGGCGGAAGTCACCCCAGTAGCCCGTGTGCACGCACACGACCAGGTCGTTCTCGGTCGCGGCGGCGATGGTTTGGTCCACGACGTAGTCGCGCAGAGGGTTGGGCACGGGCAGGCGGCTGGCCGTGCCGCTGCGCAGGCTCTCGAAGGCGCTCAGGGCCTCGTCGCGCTTCGGGTCCTTGTACGGGTTGGACATCATCTTGAGTCCCACGGCGCCCTCGGCCCTCACACGGGCGATGTAGCGGCGGATGGCATCGAGGGTGTCGTCGAGCGAGCGAATGGTGGCGTTGGGCTCGAAGGGCGGACGGCTGAGGGCCTGCCACGTCTCCATCTCGTAGGCCAGCGGCATCACGGGCGTGAGGAGCGGCGTGCCGCCGAGGTCGGTCGAGCCGCACTGGGTGAGGCAGGTGCGGATGTTGCAGGCCTGGCGCAGCACGCGGTCGTAGAGGCCGGGCGTGTTGGCCTGCTGTATCGCCTCGGAGATGGCCTCGAAGGTCCTCGCATTGATGTCGTCGGCGCCGTAGAACCTGCGGGCGGCGAGCAGAGCGGCGCGGGCGTACGAGCCCCAGCGAATCTGCTCCCAGAACGGCTCGAACACGGTCCAGCGGCGGGCCAATGGAATGTCGCGGTTGAACAGGCTCTGGTACTGGGCGTCGCTCATCCCTGCCACGGCCAGGTCGCCGCGCGTGTAGTGGGCGAAGAGCGTGAAGACGTCCACCGGCGCCGCCACGCGGTTCCTCTCGGGGCCGAGGTGCTCGTGACAGTCGATGATCTCGAACTGCGCGATGTCCCGCAGAAGGGCTTGGGCTGTCTCGGTGAGCATGTGCGATTCTCCTTGGTTCGGCTCGGGGGGCCTCAACCACTCAACGGCCACAGTATAGCACCCGCACCGCAGTCAAGCGACTGGTCTTCCGCCGTTGACGGTGCACCGCGGCAACGCTAGAATGCAAGGAATGTTGAGGTGGTCATGTCCGAAGCCGGAAGGGAAACCACAATGAAAGCGACTGGGCGCTGGGCGTGGGGGCTCCTGGCCGTGGGGCTGGTCTCGTGCGCGGGGCCGCCGATGGGGCTCGAGCCGACCCGCTCGGGCCTGCTGGTGCTGCTGACGGACTTCGGCGAACGCGACCACTACGTGGCCGCGGCCAAGGGCGCCGCCTACCGTGTGAACCCCACCGTGCGCATCGAGTCGGTCACGCACGAGATCGCGCCGTTCGACATCTGGGAGGGGGCGGTGACCCTCGCCCTCGCGGCCAAGGAGTTCCCGCCGGGCACCGTGTTTGTGGCCGTGGTGGACCCCGGCGTGGGCACAAAGCGGCGGGCTATCGCCGTGCGCACCGAGGCCGGTCACTTCTATGTTGCGCCCGACAACGGCCTGCTCACCTTCGTGGTCCGCCGCGACGGGCTGGCGGACGCACGCGACATCTCGGGCTTCCAGCCCCTCGGCCGCCGCCCCTCGCACACCTTCCAGGGCCGCGACCTGTTCGTGCCCTTGGGAGCGCTGCTGGCCGGCGGCGCATCGCTCGGCCGGATGGGCCTGAGGCTCAAGCAGGCCGAGCTGGTGATGCTGTCCGTTGTGGAGCCGACGCTCGACGCCGGCCTCCTCAAAGGTTCGGTGCTGCGCGTGGACCGCTATGGCAACGTGGTGACCAACCTTCCTGCCGAGCTGGTGGCTCAGGCCGGCCTCAAGAGGGGCGACAAGCTCGAGGCCAGGGTCGGCGAGGCCACCGTCGAGGCCGTCTTCGCCTCCACCTATGGCGATGTGCCTCAGGGCCAGGCCCTTGCCCTCATTGACAGCATCGGCAACCTCGAGCTGGCCATCAACCTGGGCGACCTCGCCCAGCGCCTCAAGGCCAGGCCCGGGCTGTCGATCGAAGTGCGGAAACCGTGATTCCCCCACGCTCTTCAGGTCGATCCACATGTTGCGTCATGCCCTTCTCCTGCTCTCACTCGTGGCGTCGGTTCCCCTCTTCGCCGGGGAGAACCTGATCTCCAATGGCGACTTCGAAGCGAGGCTCAGCGGGTGGCACGAGCTGTGGACCCGCGCGCCGCAGACAGGCAAGGCCGCCCTCGACGGCGAGGTGCGCCACGGCGGCCAGCAGGCCGCGCGCATCGAGCACGCGGGCGCGCAGGACTGGAGCCTCACCCACGAGCGCGTGCTCAACGTCGAGCCCGGGCAGCTCTACGAACTCAAGGGCTGGACGCGCCTGCAAGGGGAGGGGAGGGCTGAACTCAGCGTCATCCTCCGCGACGCGAAGAACGGTGTGATGGACTGGGCCTTTGGCTCCGCCGCGGCTCGGGCCGGCGCCGACTGGCGCCTCGCTCGCGCGCGTTTCGTCATCCCGCCCGGCGCGGCCAGCATCCAGCCGCGCCTCATCGGCCACGGGCCGGCCACGGTGTGGCTCGACGACGCTTCGCTCACCCTGGAGGGCACGATGGACGCACTTCGCGCGAAGAACCTGCCCGAGACCCTCAATGCCTCGAACGCCGCGCTCGACGTGACGCTTCACACGGCGGACGCCCGCCTGACGGTCGCCGACCGCCGCTCGGGCCAGGCATGGGACCAGCGCCCGAAGAGCGGAAGCCTGGTCGTGTGCGACGCCAAGGCCGCGGCCGCCGGCTTCGACCTGCGCCTGCTCGACCCCGCCAGCACGCTCGAGATTGCGGCAACGGTCCGTCTCGACGCCGACCGCCCCGAACTGGTGCTGACGCTCGAAGGGAAAGGCGAGATGCCGGGCACCCTCGCCTTCCCCGCCCCCTTTGCCACGGCGAAGGGCCAGCTCCTCATCCTTCCCGTCAACGAGGGCATCTGCTATCCCGCCGCCGACGCGACGCTCGCGCCGATGCACTACCACCTCTACGGCGGCCATGGCCTGTGCATGCCGTGGTATGGGCAGACGGACGGCGAACGCGGCGCAATGGCCATCGTCGAGTCGGCCGACGACGCGGCGGTTCGCATCCCACGTCTCGACGGCCTCCTCCACCTCGCCCCCGAATGGCAGCCTCAGAAAGGCCGATTCGGCCCCCCGCGCGTGATCCGCTACGCCTTCTTCGACAAGGGCGGCTACGTGGCCATGGCCAAACGCTACCGCGAACACGCGAAGCAAACGGGCCTCCTCAGGACACTCGACGAGAAGCGCAAGGCCAATCCCAACGTGGACCTCCTCATCGGTGCCGTGAACGTCTGGTGCTGGGAGAAAGACGCCCCCGCCCTCGCCCGCGAGCTTCAGGCCGCCGGCATCCGCCGCATCCTCTGGTCCAACGGCCGCCCCCCCGACCAGCTCAAGGCCCTCAACGAACTCCCCGGCGTCCTCACCAGCCGCTACGACATCTACCAGGACACCATGGATCCCGCCCAGTTCCCCAGGCTCCGCTGGGTCCACGGCGACTGGACGAGTGAGGCGTGGGCCAACGGCGACCTCATGCGCGGCCCCGGCGGCGAGTGGCTCCGCGGCTGGGAGGTCGAGGCCAAGGACGGCTCGATGATCCCCTGCGGCGTCCTGTGCGACCTCCGCGCGCCCGACTACGCTCGCCGCCGCATTCCCGCCGAGCTGAAGACCCACCCCTACCGCTGCCGCTTCATTGACACCACCACCGCCAGCCCCTGGCGCGAGTGCTACGACCCCCGCCACCCCTGCACCCGCACCGAAAGCAAGCGGGCCAAAATGGAACTCCTCCGCGTCGTCAGCGAAGAGTGCAAACTCGTCTGCGGCAGCGAGACGGGTCACGACGCGGCCGTGCCGTTCGTCCACTACTTCGAGGGCATGCTCAGCCTCGGCCCCTACCGCGTCCCCGATTCGGGCCGCGCCATGCAGAAACTCTGGCACGACGTGCCCGAGCCCGTCGCCAAGTTCCAGACCGGCCACTTCTACCGCCTGCCGCTCTGGGAGCTCGTCTATCACGACTGTGTCGTTGCCCAGTGGTACTGGGGCGACTACAACAACAAGCTGCCCAGCCTGTGGGACCGCCGCGACCTGTGGAATGCCCTCTACGGCACGCCGCCGATGTTCATGTTCGACCGCAAGCTCTGGGAGGCGAGCCGCGAGCGCTTCGTCCGAAGCTACCAGGCCATCGAGCCGGTCGCTCGTGCCACGGGCTACGCCGAAATGCTCTCCCATCGCTGGCTCACGCCTGACCACGCCGTCCAGGAGACACGCTTCGCCAACGGCGTCGTCGTCACCGCCAACTTCGGCGACAAGCCGTTCGCCTTGGCCGACGGCACGACGCTCGCGCCGCTGGCTCGCCAGTTGAAGCAGACCGCCCCCGAGGAGCGATGAAGGAGTCCGCATGCGACCACTGGCTTCTCTCGCATTGTGCTGCGCCCTGCTGATCGCCGCGTGCGACAGGGGGGAGAAGAAGCCCGTCATCCTCGCCACGACGACGAGCACCCAGGACAGTGGCCTGCTGGACGCCCTCGTCCCTGAGTTCGAGAAGGCCAGCGGCTACAGGATCAAGGTCGTGGCAGTCGGCACCGGCGAAGCCCTGAGGATGGGCGAAAGGGGCGACGCAGATGTCCTCCTGGTCCACGCCCCCAAGTCCGAGGAGGAATTCATGAGGCAGGGCTTCGGCGGGGAGCGGAAGGCGGCGATGCACAACGATTTCGTGCTCCTGGGGCCGGCGGCCGACCCGGCGGGGGCGAACGGGAGCGCCATTGCAGGCGCATTCGCCAGGATCGCCTCAGGGAAGGCCCGATTTGTCTCCCGCGCCGATGGCTCCGGCACCCACCAGAAGGAGCTGGCCCTGTGGGCCGAGGCCGGCGTGAAGCCTGGCGGCGGGTGGTATGTCGAGGCCGGGCAGGGGATGGGCGAGTGCCTGCGCATCGCCAGTGAGAAGGATGCCTATATCCTCGCCGACCGGGGAACCTGGCTCGCCCTCCAGCACACGCTGGCCCTGGCCGCCCTGGTGGAAGGCGACCCGAAGCTCTCCAACCCCTACCACGTGATCACCGTCAACGCGCGGAAGCACCCGAGAGTCAACTCCCAGGGGGCGCAGGCGTTCGTGGACTTCATCACGGGAGCGACGGCGCAGGGGATCATCCGTGAGTTCGGCCGGTCGAAGTACGGCCAGCCGCTCTTCGTGCCGGATGCGTTGACCCCCTGATTGTGAGACGGGCATGTCTTCCCTGCCGCAGGCCATGGCGAAAGCGTTCGACATCCTCGTCTCGAGCGACCGCGAGGTGCTTCAGATTGCGTGGACGACCCTCGGCGTGTCGGGGGCGTCCACGCTCATCGCTCTTGCCCTGGGGCTGCCGCTGGGCGTGCTGCTGGCCCTGCGGTCGTTCCGGGGACGCGGGCTGCTGGTGGTGCTCGTGAACACGGGGATGGGCCTTCCGCCCGTGGTGGCGGGGCTGCTTGTGGCGATGCTGCTCTGGCGCAGCGGGCCGCTGGGGGGCCTGAACCTCATCTACACGCCCGCCGCAATGGTGATCGCGCAGGTGATCATCGCACTGCCGATTGTGACGGGCGTCTCGCTGGCGGCCCTTCAACAGGTGGACCCGATGGTGGCGCTCCAGGCCCGCGCTCTGGGCGCGTCGCGCGGCCAGGCGCTCTGGGTGGTGCTGAAGGAGGCCCGGCTGCCCATGCTGGCGGCGGTCATGGCCGCCTTCGGCAGCGTGATCTCCGAGGTCGGGGCCGTGCTGATGGTCGGCGGGAACCTCAAGGGCGACACGCGCATGCTCACCACGGCCATCGTGCAGGAGACGCGCATGGGCCGCTTCGAGATGGCCCTCGCATTGGCCATTCTCCTCCTCGCCCTGAGCTTCGCCGTCAACTACGCCCTCACCCGCATCCAGCAGAAGGGCGCAGAAGGGATACCGTTCCGATGCTGGAGATGAGGGATGTGGAGCAGGTCTACGCCGGGCGGCGGATCGTGGAGATTCCGCATCTCCGCGTGGACAGCGGCGACCGCCTGGTGCTCTTCGGCCCCAACGGCTCGGGCAAGAGCACACTGCTGAGGCTCCTGTCGCTCGTCGAGATGCCGACGCGTGGCGCTGTGCTCTACAACGGAGCCGTGGTGGACGGAAGGAACAGCCTGGGGATTCGCCGTCGGTTCGTCCTCCTCCTCCAGAAGCCGGTCTTCTTCCGGGGCACCGTGGCCAGCAACGTGGCCTATGGCCTGAAGGTGCGGGGGCTCTCGGGCGCCGAGGCCCGCTCGAGGCTGGAGAGAGCGGCCGGCCTCTTCGCCATCCGTCCGCTGCTCGAGCGGCGGGTGGACCAGCTCTCGGGCGGCGAGGCCCAACGGGTCAACCTCGCGCGCGCGTTCATCGTCCAGCCCGAGATTCTCTTCCTCGACGAGCCGTTCTCCGCCCTCGACGCCCCCACGCGCGAGGAACTGCTCCTCGAGCTGCGCCGCGTGGTGGCGGCCACCGGCCAGACCACGGTCTTCGTCACCCACCACAGGGAGGAGGCGGCATTCTTCGGCACGCGCGTGGCCGTGCTCCTCGACGGCTCGGTGCGCCAGCATGGCCCGGTGGAGGAGGTCTTCTCGCGGCCGGTCTGCGACGCCGTGGCACGCCTGGTTGGCGTTGAGACCGTGCTGGCGGGTAAGGTGGCGAGCAACGATGGCGAGCTTCTGGCCATCTCGGTCGGCAGCCAGACCTTCTTCGTCTCCGGCGACGGGGAGCCTGGGGAAGATGTCCTCGTCTGCGTGAGGCCGGAGGACGTCTTCATCTCGCGGCACAGGCCCGAGGGGAGCGTGCGGAACTGGTTCGAGGGGACGATCCGCGAGGTGCGGCCCTACGGGCGCACGCTCGACCTGGTGCTGGACTGCGGGTTCCGCCTGAAGGCGGCTCTCACGCGCGCGGCATTCCGCGAGCTATCCCTCGGGCAGGGGGCGCGGGTGTGGGCGGGCACCAAGGCCACATCCGTCCACCTCATCCGCAGAGGCGGACAGTGTTCTCCCCCTGCCGCAGTGTCTACTTCGCCACCGTGAACGCCACGGCCTCGCCCTTGGGGCCGACGACTTGGAGGCAACCGCTCCAGTCGCCGCCGCCCTGGATCACCTTCATCAGCACCTTGTTGGCGCCGGCCTTGAGCGTGGCCTTGAACTTGTCGGAGCCGGGCGCACAGGCGCGGTTGGCGTTCTGGCCGCCGAGCCGCTGGCCGTTGAGCCAGAGGACGAAGCCGTCGTCGCTGCCGAGGCGAAGCTCGGCCTCGGTCTCCTTCTCGACGGTAACTTCGGCGTACATGTAGCCGATGACCTGGTTGCTGTTGCCGAGGGCCTGGTTGAGGTTCACGATCCCGTCGTCGTCGCTCAGGGCCTTCTTCCAGGCGTAGTCTTTGCCGTCGAAGGCGAAGCCCTTCTCAACGTCCACCCCGGTCTCGGGCGGCGCGCCCTTCTCGAACAGCTCGTTCTTGGGGTTCGGGATGGGGCCGGCGACGGCCCAGTGGGCGATGAAGCCGGGCGGGACGCTGATCGGCAGGTCGGTGACGCCGAGCTTGCCAAGCTGGGCGCGGACGGCCTTGCGCACGTCGCGGCTGTCGGTGAGGGCGAGGGCCTTCTTGAGTACCTCGATCTGCCGCTCCTTCGGGACCTCGTTGGGCTCGGCCAGGATGCCCTGGACGGCGGCGGCCGCGGCGGCGGCGACCTTCTGATTCACATCGAACTGTGCGACCGCCAGGTCGAGGGCCTCCTTGTGCGGGCACCAGGAGAGGATGCCGAGGGCCTCGATGCGCTCGTCGTCGCTCTTGGCGGCCTTGAGCGTCTCGACGGCCTTGGCGGCCAGGGCCGCGGTGTCCAGTTCCTTGCTCGGCGTCGTGTCGGCCTCGAGGTCGCCGATGGCCCATTGCATGGCCAGCTTGATGTGCTCCTGGAACGCCTTGTCCTCGAACACGTTGGCCCCGTGGCCGTGGGCGTTGTAGAACACGCGCCCCTTGCCCCAGGGGCGGATCCAGCAGATCGCGTAGTCGCGGTCCTTGCGCCCGCCGCGGCTCACGTCCACGCTTGAATTGTCTATGCTCATCAGGATGCGGACATCGGAGCGCTTGTAGTTGCGGAACTGGTAGATTTCGTCGCTGATCTCGAAGGGGCCTTTGCCGAAGGGCTTCATGAGCGGGTGATCGGGGTCCTCGACGCGGGTGCGCACCTTCTGGCTCCAGGGGTGGCCGCTGAACCAGCCGTTGAGCATCTGGCCATACTCGGGCCAGTCGTAGAAGCAGTCGGTGGACGAGTGGAAGCCCATGAAGCCCGCCCCAGCCTTGAGGTGCTCCATGAAGGCGGCTCGCCACTCGGGCTCCTTGAAGAGCGTGCCGGTGGTGTTGTTGAAGACGATCAGGTTCCACTGCTTGACGTTCTCGGGGCTGAGGAGCTTGACGTCCTCGCTCACCACAGCGTTGTAGCCGAGGCTTTCGGCGATGCCCTTCATGATCGGGCTGCCCTTGTCAATGGCGTCGCCGTGCCGAAAGCCCTTCGTGAGGCCGAAGATCAGCACGTTCTTCTTCTCGGCGGCGAGTCCGCCGGAAGCCGCGAGCGTAGCCAGAAGCCCGGCAAGACCAACGCCCAATCCTGCTCTCTTCACCGGATGACTCCTTGGGGACCTGATGACTGCCTTCCCTCCCGATGGTTCCAATACCTTCGGGAGGGTATGTCGCGGTGCTTAGCCCATGCTCACGTTACCCTCCCGCAGGTATTGGAACCTGCGGGAGGGAGCTGCCCTCCGGCCTACCTGCGGACCGTGAAGTCCACCTTTTCGTTCTTCGGGCCGACGAGCTGGGCGCAGAGCCCCCAGTCGCCCTTGGTCTGGCTCACCTTGACGAGCAGCCTGTTGACGCCGGGCTTGAGGGTGGCCTTGTACTTGAACTGGCCGGCCCGCAGGCCCTTGGTGCCCTGCTCCTCGCCGAGCTTTTCGCCGTTGAGCCAGGCGGTGAAGTGCTCGCGGGCGCCGAGGAGCACCTGGACGGGCGTCTCCTTCTCCACGCTCACCTCGGCATAGGCGTAGCCGCCCACGGCGTCGGCCTTCGAGACCTCGTTGCGGAGGTTCACGATGCCATCGTCGTCGCAGGCGACTTTCTTCCAGGCGACGGGCTTGCCGTCGGCCTCGAAGCCCTTCTCGATGTCCACGCCGCTCTCGGGCGGATAGGCTTTGGCGATCAACTCGCTGTCCTTGTTGGGCAGCGGGCCGGCGACGAACCAGTGGGTGACGAAGCCTGGCGGGGCGTAAATGGGCAGGTCGGCGACACCGAGCCCGGTGAGCTGCGCCTTGATGAGCTTGCGGAGGTCGCGCTTGTTGCCGCAGCAGTCGAGGGCCTTGCGGAGGGCCTCGAGCTTCTGCTCCTTCGGGAGGTCGGGCAGTGCGGCGGCCGTGGCCTGAACTGCATCGGCGGCGAACTCGGCGACCTTGCCCTTCGGCTCCAGGAGGGCCAGGGCGAGCGGCAACGCCTCCTGGCTCGGGGCGACGGCGGCGAGGTCGAGGGCGTCAATCCGCTCCTCGTCGCTCTTCGCCGCCTTCAACTTCTCGACGGCTCGCGCCGCCACCACCTTCGGGTCCTCAACCTTCGACGGCTCGACTGGCACCTCGATGTCGCCGATGGCCCACTGGATGGCGAGCTTCATGTGCTCCTGGAACTCGGGCATCTTGAAGACGTTGCCCGCATGGCCGTGGGCCTGGTACATCACGCGACCCTTGCCGAAGCGGCTGATCCAGCAGGTCGCGTAGTCGCGGTCCTTGCGGTTGCCGCGATAGGCCTCGACGCTGGGGCGACGGATGCTCATCAGGATGCGGGCGCGGGAGCGGTCGTAGTTGCGGAACTGGTAGATCTCGTCGGAGACCTCCCACGGCCCCTTGCCGAACGGCTTCATGAGCGGGTGGTCTGGCTCCTCGATGGTGACCTGGACCTTGCCGCTCCAGGGATGGCCGGCGAACCAGCCGTTGACCATCTCGTTGTACTCGGGGAAGTCATAGAGCGAGTCGGCGGCGGAGTGGATGCCGATCCAGCCGGCCCCGCCCTTGATGCGCTCGATGAGCGCCTTGCGGCGTTCGGGGTGCTGGAGGGTCTGGTAGACGGGCTTCTTCCTGCCCTCCTTGTCCACCTCCTCGCGCACGAGCTTGCGCTCGGCGGTGGGGTCGCCGGTGGTGTTGTTGAAGATGAGGAGGTCCCACTGCTTGATCGCCTCGGGGTCGAGGACGGCGGGGTCTTCGGTCACGACGGGCTCGTAGCCGAGGCCCTTGGCGATCTGCTCGAGGATGGGGCTGCCGTCCTTGATGGCATCGCCGTGACGGAAGCCCAGGGTGTTGCCGAAGATGAGCACCTTCTTGCCTGCTGCCTCGGCCGCCGAGGCGGCCAGGAGCCCCGCGAGCGTCAGCGCCACCGCGATTCTCTTCACCAAAGACCTCCTTCACGGCAATGGACGACCCCTCTCCCTTCCAGGGAGAGGGCAGGGTGAGGGTCGAGGCTTCGGGTCGGGCCAGCGCCCACCCCCCCTAGCCCCCTCCCTGAGAGGGAGGGGGGGCGGAAAAAGCCGCTCGACCGCGCCAACCACAAATCATACAGCGAAGGGCAGGGGAGTTCAAACACCAGGGGCAGGCGCGGGGGCCTGCCCCTGGGGAAACTGCGGAGGGTGCGGCGAGGGGCCGGGGGTCACGGGGTCTTCTTTTTCTTCTTGCCCAGGATGCCTTCGAGGGCGCCGCCGACGCCTTTGCCCACTTCGCCGATGGCCTTGGTGCCGCTCTCGGCGGCCCCGGTCACCGACTTCGTGGCCGCCTCCGCCGCCGCGCTCGTGCTCTTGACAGCTTGGCCGGCCGTGTCTCCCATGATCTTCAGCCCGCCGCCGACGAGCTTCTGGGCCGAGGCGAGCGGGTTGCCGAAGCTGTCAAGCAGGTCGGCGGGGACGAGGCCGTGGGCGTTCTTGAAGGCCGATGTGCTCATGCCCACCAGTACCTGGCGGAAGATGTCGGCCAGCCGCGGCAGCGTGCCGTCGCTGTTCCGCACCTCCTTGAGCTCGATGTCGGGCAGCACGAGGTCCGCCGTCTTGCCCATGAGCAGGTGGAAGCGCACCCGGGTCTTCGTCACGCGAATGAGGTCCACGCGGAAGCGCTGGCCCTCGCCTTCCTTGGCGGCCTTGGGCTCTTCCTTCTTCGCGGGCGCCGGCTCGTCGGACTTCATCGAGGCGAGCAGGTCGCCGAGGTTGCTCTTCGGCGGCAGGCCGGGCTTCAACTCGATGGTAAGTTCGGGCTCCTCGATGAGGATCTCGCGCACCACCACCTCGTCGCTGAGCAGCGACCCGATGTCGCAGGCCACCTTGCCGCCGCCGAGGGCCACGAGGCGGTCCGTCTTGTAGCCTTCGGGGTTGGCAATCTTCAGGCCGCGGAGAGCCACGGTGCCGCTGAGCCAGCCGAGTGAGACCGAGTCCAGCTTCGTCGGCACGCCCAGAGCCGCTGTGCCGCCGAACTCCACGCCCTTGCGCGCCGCCGCGTCGCCCCAGAGCCAGATGGCTGCCAGAACGGCGACGAGCAGCACCACCACGCCCACCACGCCACGCACCAGCCACTTCTTCAGCTTCATCCGGCCTCTCCTGATCAAAGGGCGGGTCTCAGCAAAAAGGCCGCGGAGCTCCGTGGCGCCGCCCCGGAATGCTAGCACAAGCGGCGCGCCAATGCAATCGGCGGTTGACAGGCAACGGGGGAGTGCGTAATCTCTCCCCGACGAAGTGTTCCGACCGCCTCTCCAGGGAGAAGCCGATGAAGACCAGGGTGCTGGGCCGCACGGGGCTGAGCGTGACCGAGCTGTCGCTCGGGGGGCTGTTCCTCTCGAAGTTCGGCGGCGAGTTCGAGCAGTCGCGCGCCGCCGCGCTCCGCGCCTTCGAGCTGGGCGTGAACTATGTGGACACGGCGCCCACCTACGGCAACAGCGAGGAGGTGCTTGGGCGAATCCTGGCCGACGTGAAGGCGCCGCTGGTTCTCTCGACCAAGCTCGGCGGCCGCCCCCAGCCGTTCCGGCCGCAGGACAAGGCGTGCCTCCGCCAGTCGGTCGAGGAGAGCCTGCGGCTCCTCGGCCGCGACCGCATTGACGTCCTGCTCGTGCACGAGCCCGATCGCCCCGGACAGTACGACTGGTGGACCCGTTCGCCCATGTGGGAGCCCGGCGCGCCCGTCGAGGGCCCCGTGCTCGACCTGCTCGACGAGTTGAAGGCGGAGGGCATTGTTCGCTTCACCGGCATCGGCGGAACCACCGCCCACCAGCTCGCCTGCCTGGCCGCCACGGGGCGGTTCGACGTGGTGCTCACGGCCTTCAACTACAGCCTGCTCTGGCGCGAGGCCGAGCACGAGGTGCTGCCCGCGGCGAAGGCGAGCCGCATGGGCGTGGTCATCGGCTCGCCGCTTCAGCAGGGCGCGCTCGCCCGCCGTTTCGACGATGAGGTGAACCACGGGGCGCCGTGGCTGAGTCTGCCGCGCCGCAACCAGTTCAAGGCCCTCTACGCGCTGCTCGAGGAGACGGGGCTGCCCCTGGTCGAGTGCGCGCTCCGCTTCGTGCTTTCGAACCCCGACATCTCGTGCACGCTCATGGGCGCGCGCTCGCAGGCCGAAGTCGAGCAGAACGTGGCCTACGCCGCCAAGGGGCCGCTGCCGGCCGACGTGCTCGAGCGCCTCGATGCCATCGCGGCGATGGTCCCCTTCCGCCCCTGCGAGGAGCGGCCCACGCTCTGCTTCGGCTGGAAGGGCTACAAAGGCCCCGGGCCGCTGTAGGCGCGCGAAGCGGAAGCCGTGGACACAATGGACGCAATGGACTGGCGGAGGAAGGGCGAGCCCCTCCTGCGACATATCCATCTTGTCCACCCTGCTCCGTGCTTGGGGGCGCCGCCGGTGCGTCCCAGGAGGAACCCGTGAAAGCCGCCATCGTCGAAGGCCCGGACCGGCTGGCCGTGCGCGACATCCCCGAGCCGGTCCCGGGCGACTATCAGGCCCTGTGCGAACTGCTCTACGGCGCCACCTGCTCGGGCACCGACTCGCATATCATCGAGGGCAACTTCCCCTGGATTTCGCCCTACCCCACCGTGCTCGGCCACGAGAGCGTGGGGCGGGTGGTCAAGCTCGGGCCGAAGGTGCGGCACCTGAGGCCCGGCGACCTCGTGCCCCGCGTCGGCACCACGCCGGTCGGCGGCGCCAGCGTCACCTGGGGCGGCTTCGCCGAGTTCGGCATCGCGACCGACTTCCGCGCCGCGCAGGAGGACGGCGCGCCGCCTTCGGTCTGGGGCGGCTGCCGCATGCAACGGGCGCTCCCGCCCGGCACCGACCCTGCCGCGGCCACGATGTTCATCACCTGGCGCGAGACGCTCAGCTACGCCAACCGCATCAGCATCAGCTCCCCCACTGTGGGCGGGGCCTCTCTGCCCCGCGAAGCAACTGTAGGCGGGACGTCTCCGTCCCGCGACACGATTCTCATCATCGGCTCGGGCGGCAACGCCCTGGCCTACATCGCCCACGCGCGGAACGCCGGGTGCCCCGTGCGCGTGATGATCGGCTCGCCTGGCCGCGAGGCCGTCGCCCTCAAGGCGGGGGCCACGGCCTTCCTGAGCTACAAGGCCGACGACGTGCGAGAGGCGGCGCTGGGCCTGTGCCCCGACGGCTTCGACCTCGTGATTGACGCCGTGGGCAAGGTGGGCCTGGCCGACCTCGGCCTGTCGCTGCTGCGGCCCGGCGGCACGATCGGCATCTACGGCATTGACGACTACGGCAAGTGCACGCTCGACCCTGGGCGGTCGCAAGGCACGTTCACCTGTTTCAACGGCGGCTACGACGAGGCCGAGACCCACGACCAGGTAGCCGCGCTGTTCCAGGTGGGGCGACTCGACGCCTCGCTGTGGCTCGACCTCACGCACCCATTCGCCCTCGGCGAGATTGCCGAGGCGTTCGAGGCCGTGCGCCAGCGGCGGGTGGTCAAGGCTTTGGTGCGGCTTCGGGCCTAGAGGCGGCCTTGGGCTTCCCCGCCTCGAACTCTAGCGAGGCCGAGTTGACGCAGTAGCGCAGGCCGGTGGGGCGGGGACCGTCGGGGAACACGTGCCCCAGGTGTCCACCGCAGCGGGCGCAGGTGATCTCCGTGCGCACCATGCCGTGGCTCGTGTCCACCGTCTCGACGATGGCCTTCGGGTCCGCCGCCTTCCAGTAGGCGGGCCAGCCGCAGCCCGAATCGTACTTGGCGTCGGAGGTGAACAGCACGGCGCCGCAGCCGGCGCAGCGGTAGACGCCCTTCTCGCTGAACTTGTCGTACCTGCCGCTGAAAGCCGGCTCGGTGCCTTTCTCGCGCAGAATGTGGTACTGCTCAGGCGTGAGCAGCTTGCGCCACTCCTCGTCGGTCTTCGTCACTTTGGCCATGGGCTCTTCCTTGTGCCCCTCGCTGCGTTGGGGGGGCTTGGTTGGATTGGCAGGTTCGCTTGCCCTGCACGCGTCGAGTGCCGCGAGGCCCAGCAGGGCGAGCCCCAGGGGGACAGCCTTCATTACCATCATGCCACTCCTCTCCTTCAGTGTTGTTCTCTACCCTATAGCCTAGATCGTGCAGCGTCATGCCGCAAGGGCAACTTGCGGACCTGGCTCGCCCGACTTGACGCTTGGCAGGCAGGGCGCTAACCTGCTGCGCGGGGAGTTGCTCAATGCCCAAACTGAGGAGGCCCCGCCGTGACCGAGAAGCTGGCGATCGAGGGCGGAAAGCCCGCCTGCACCGCGTCGTGGGCCGGCTGGCCCTGCTTCACCGAGGCCGCCATCCGCGACGCGGCCGGCGCGCTGCGCTCCGGCAAGGTGAACTACTGGACAGGCACGCGGGGCATGGAGTTCGAGGAGAAGTTCGCGGCCTGGTGCGGCACGAAGTTCGCCATCTCCGCCTCCAGCGGCACGAGCGCGCTCCACGTGGCCCTGGCCGGCTTGGGCATTGGGCCCGGCGACGAGGTGATCTGCACGCCCTATTCGTTCATCGCCTCGTCGTTCTGCGCCTGCCAGGCTGGGGCCGTCCCGGTGTTCGTGGACGTGAAGCGCGATGACCACACGATGGACCCCAGGGCCGTGGAGGCCGCCATCACGAGACGCACGCGGGCCATCATCCCCGTCCACCTCTACGGCAACGTGTGCGACATGGACGGCCTGCTGCGCGTGGCCCGCCGCCACAAGCTGTTTGTGGTGGAGGACTGCGCCCAGGCCCACGGCGCCACGTGGCGGGGCCGCAAGGTGGGCACGTTCGGCCACGCCAACGCCTTCAGCTTCTGCCAGAGCAAGACCTTCACCACGGGCGGCGAGGGCGGCATGGTGACCACCGACGACGAGGCCGTGGCCTGGGAGTGCCGCTCGTTCCGCGACCACGGCTACGATGTGCAGCAGCGCCTGCGCCTGCTGGAGCTCGAGGCCAAGCTGCCCTACGTTCACAACCGCGTGGGCTTCAACTTCCGCATGACCGAGATGCAGAGCATTCTGGGCATCCACGCCCTGCGGCGGCTCGACGGCTGGAACCTCAAGCGGCGACGTCAGTTTGGCGCGTTCCTGAACCACGAACTCTCGAAGCTCCCCGAGGTGCTCTCTGTGCCGCCACACAACGATGGGGTGCGCGAGAACGGCTTCTGGGTGTATCCCCTGGTGCTGGACATCGGGAAGCTGCGGTGCACCATCCGCGAGTTCGTGGCGGCCCTGGGCGCGGAGGGCGTGCCCTGCGGCCCCGTCTTCTGGCCCCAGAGCTACAAGGAGCGGGCCTACCAGGAGCGGCGCGGCTTCGGGCGGCTCGGCTACCCCTTCGGCGACCCGAGCGCCGACCCGAAGGCGGTGGACTACTCGCGCGTCCACTGCCCCAACGCGGCCTGGCTGGAGGAACGCACGCTGGTGCTCTTCGTGCTGCATCCCGTCTACTCCATGGGGCATCAACGCCTCGTGGTCAAGGCGGTTCGCAAGTGCCTTGCCGCATTCAGGAGATGACAGCCGCTCCAGCGCCACGCCCTGTATGGGGTTCTCGCTCAGCCCCCGCAGGGGGCGAGAGCCGGCAGCCACGGGCGTAAGCCCGTGGAACGCCCGAGTGTGGATGGTCCAACCCCCGCAGGGGGCGGCAGACCTAGGAGGCAGACCATGGCTATCGGCTGGGGCGTGATTGGGGCCGGCGGCATCGCGTCGCGGCGGACGATTCCCGAGGGCATCCTGCCCGCACGCGGCGCGCGGCTGGCGGCTGTGATGGACGTTGATGCGGCGCGGGCCAAGGGCGCCTCCGAGCGCTTCGGCGGCGTGCCGTGGTTCACCGAGGTCGAGCCGCTGCTAGCCCTGGACGACGTGCAGGCGGTCTACATCGCCACGCCGACCATCGCTCACGCGCCGCAGGCCCTGGCGGCCATTGCCACGGGCAAGCACGTGCTGGTCGAGAAGCCGCTGGCCATGACCGTGGCCGAAGGCCGCCGCATCGCCGAGGCCGCGCAACTCCATGGCGTGCTCGTGGGCACGGGCTTCATGATGCGCCACCACGGCGCACACGCGAAGATCAAGCAACTCGTCGAGAGGGGCGCCATCGGCAAACCGGTCATGGGCCGCGCCCAGTTGAGCTGCTGGTATCCCCCCATCCCCGGCGCGTGGCGGCAGGACCCCGCGCTCGGCGGCGGCGGAGCGTTCGCCGACATGGGCAACCACTGCTTCGACCTGCTGGAGATGTTCCTCGGCCGCACCATCGAGGTCCACGCCTTCCTCGGCAACATCGTGCACGCCTACCCGAGCGAGGACACGGCGGCGGTGACCTTTCGCTTTGAATCGGGCGCGGTGGGCATCGTGGACAACCTGTTCAACGTGCCCGATGAGGCGTCGCGCAATGTGCTCGAGATCTATGGTTCGGCGGGCGGCATTCGGTGCGAGGGCACGATCGGCCAGGGACCGGGCGGCAGCGTGCGTCTCGTGAGCGCGAGGGCCGGCGGCTACGACGCGAAGCAGCAGCGCACAGCAGCGAAGGAGCGGCCTGTTCCGTTCCGCAGGGTGAACACGTACCGTGCCGAGATCGAGGACTTCACACGCGCCATCCGCACCGGCGGCCGCCCGGCCGTGCCCATCGAGGACGGGCTGTGGAACCTGCGGGTCGTCGAGGCCGCCTATCGCTCGGCGCGCACCGGGCGGGCGGTGCGAATCTGATGGCGGCTATCCCGGTTGTTCGGCCCGACGGACAAAGTGCTTGCCGGGGAGCTGTGTGACGAGGCGCTTGAGTTCGAGAAGCAGGAGGGTGCTGGCGACCTGGTGGGCGGGGAGGCCGGCGGCGTCGGCGATGGCGTCTAGGTGAGTCGGGTCGTCGTTGGCCTCGGTCAGTCCCGCTCCCCGCTCACCGCAGGGCGACGACCTCGACGTTCTTCACCTTGTCGAAAACCACCTTGTTCTCCCTGGCCAGCCAGCCGATGGCGCGCTCGACCAGGGGGCGAGGCAACCCCGCCCGACGCGGGATGACCACCACCGAAAGCCCCCCGTTGCCGTCGAGGGTCCGCCAGACCTTTCCGGGCTCTTCGCCAATCGTCGAGACCATGACCTGCTCCTTGCCTTGTGAGGATGAGCGGCGCGTGGACTTCACAGAGCGAGAGCCAGGATGCCCACGGAGCCGCCCAGCAGCGCGCCCGCCGCCACATCGCTCGGGTAGTGCAGGCCGACCACGACGCGGGAGAGAGCGACCAGAACGGTGAAGGGTGCGAGCATCCAGGCGAACAGCGGATGGGCCGCCGTGAGCATGATCGTGAGCGCGACCGCCTGCATCGTGTGGCCCGAAGGGAAGCTGTACTGGTCGAGCGGCTCCGCGCTCCGCAGGATTTCCGAGCTCACGAGGTAGGGCCGGGGGCGCGCGGTCTTGCGCTTTGGAAAAGCGTAGAGAACGTAGCACGCGGCGGCGACCGCCACAGCCCGGAGCGCCAGCGGCACAGCCCGCGCGCCGTCCGTCAGCAGCGCGAACAGGACCACGCCAGCCCAGAAGCCGCCGTCGCCAAGCCTGCTCACGGCCCCCATGAGCCGCCGCACCCACCGGGCGTGGCCCGCGCGGTTGATGCGCAGGCAGAAAGCCCAGTCCAGTGCGCTCAGCCGCCCGAAAGAGGAGTTGTGCGTGGCGCTGACCATCCCCTTCTCCTTCACCAGGGACTACAGCCCAACGAGCGAGGGGCTGTGCATGGTTTGCGCGAGTTCGCCGTGAGATTCGCGCGTGGGCGCCGCGACTGGGGCGTCGTCCGGAGTCGCGGGGGTGCTGGTCGGCGGCTGCCCCAGAGCTGCGGCATCAGCCAGAAGCCTTGCCGGCTCGAATCCGCGGGGGGCCAGGCGCATCTTCGCAGACGACAGGCCGCGCTCGGCCAGCCGCCTCCGCACCGCCGGCGTGGGCGCGTACACCAGGCTGGCCTGGTTGTAGAACCACACGAGATAGCTCCACAGCAGTTCCTCCGCGCCGCTCTGCTCCGCCAGGTGGGCGGCCTGGTGAAGCCAGTCGGCGTCCACCGTGGCCATCAGGGGCACGCGGAGGATACGGGCGGTGCCGAGCGCCGCCAGGCCCAGAGGCCCGGGGGTCAGGGCGTGAATCTGGGTCGGCTCGAGGCCATGGCAGTAGTCCACGATCTCGAGAAAAGGCGGGTAGAGGAGCTTGCCGCCCGGGTACTCGGGCAGCTCGTAGGCCCCGATCGGTGGGAAGGCTCGCACCCCCACGTCAGGCGCGGGCGGGTCCAGGCACGTGAGGACGCACGGGCCGTGACCCCGGGCGACTCTGCCGGCCCGAGATGCGCGCAGCCGCCCGGCCACGGCGGCCGCGCGGTCAGCCGACTCTACGAAGTGGAGGATGCGGAGCGCCTCGCCGGCCCCCGGCTCGGCCAGCAGCAGCCGCCGGCGCGACCGGAAGGTCAGGTCCCGTTGGGCCGCCTGGGCCGAGAAGGCGAAGAAGTAAGGGGCGAGTGCCCCATACGAGGCCCCCGCTGCCCCCAGGGACTGGAAGACATCGAAGACATTCCCGTGGAAGAGATGGTCGAGCACGTTGTCGCCGAACCGACGCAGGGCGCGGCTCGCCACGCGGTTGACCACGTGGAACCAGGCGGCCTGGGGGCCGGCGGTGCGGTGAAGGGTTTTCACGGTCTGCGACAAGCCGCGCTCTTCGGAGAGCAGGCTCAGGACCTCGCCGCGCAGGGTTTCCAGCCCAGACCCCCTCGCGGCAGACTTGCGGCGTGGGCTGAGGCAGGTGTTCCAGAGCCTCCGCAGCCTCGAGCCCATAGAGAGTTCCTCGCTTGTGCGCCCCGCCAACAGCCAATCGAGGGCGGTCGTGAACAGGTCGCTCTCCCCTTCACGGCCATTGCGCGCCTTTCCCTTGAGGAACTGGTAGGCGACGCTGTAGATGCCGTGGGCGATGGCCTGCGGGGAGCAGGCCGCGGGGTCGAACGTCGCCGCGGCGCGGCCCGCCGCCACGTCGTCCAGAAACTCCCGGTGCCCCGCGGCCGCGGGCACCTCGGTGAAGGCGCGGGCGACGTAGAGCGAGCTGTGGTCGTCGGACCCGCCGACCAGGCCCTTACGCCACGGCTCGGGATGCGTGGGCACCAGCCCGTGCTTGTCGGCCAGCCGTGCCATCACCTGCGGCGTCAGGCCCCGCGCCAGGGCCTGCACGAGCAGGTTGCACTCCCGCGGCTGGTCGCCGTTCACCTCGAGCACTTGGAAGAGCAGCAGGAGCTTCTCGATGTGCTCCAGGCTCAAGCGGTCGTTCACCGGATAGAGGGGATGGGCCAGGGCGTGCACGATCCTGTGGCTCCGCAGGTAGCCCACCAGGTCGAACACGCTCTCGCGCAGCAACTGGGCCTCACGGTGCTGCTCCTCCGTGATGTCGTAGAGAAGCACGTGGGCCTTGCAGCCGTCGGCGGGGAAGTAGGTCGTCACCTCCTCGCTGATGAACGTGTCGGGCAGGCCGGCCAGATCAAGGCAGCCGTCAATGGTGTTGTGGTCGGTCAGGGTCACCAGCGACATGCCCCGGCTGCGCGCTAGCCGATAGACCTCGCGTGGTTCCGAGTAGCTCTCGTTACAGCCCAGCCGCTTGAGCAGCCAGTGGGAGGGGCGTTCCGAGAAGCGGGAGTGGATGTGCAGATCGGCTTTCATCATACCTCCTGACATTCGGGCATAGCGTCGGCCCCGCGCGGCTGTCGTCTGGCGCCGCCCGCGGGGACCGGAACAGGACACCGGACATCTCCGCCCATCCAGCCACCATTTCCGCCGTTTCCACCGCCCGACCCACTCCGACGCGACTTTCCCCTCAGCCATCCTGCCTGGGGCCGGACTACGGCCCCTGCCAACAGAAGGATACCCACTCTCTGTTAGCCGCGCGCAAGCCGGCGGTGAGAAGTGCGTAAAATCGGGCGTGCTGCCGCAGCTCAGCCGGGCTGGTCGGCCTTGCGGACGAAGTGTTTGCCGGGGAGCTGGGTGACGAGACGCTTGAGTTCGAGGAGCATGAGCAGGCTGGCCACCTGCGGGGCGGGGAGGCCGGCGGCGTCGGCGATGGCGTCTATGTGCGTCGGGTCGTCGCCAATGGCCCGCAGCACCACCGCCTCGTCCTGAGAAGGGGCGAGGGCCTCTTCTCTCGGGCAGGGCCGCGGTGGGGCGAGGGCCCTGCCCACGTCGCCCAGTTCCTCCAGTATATCCTCGCACGTTTCGGCGAGTTTCGCGCCCTGCTTGATGAGCAGGTGGCAGCCGCGGCTGCGCTTGTCGGTGACGCGGCCGGGCAGGGCAAACACTTCGCGGCCCTGGGCGAGCGCCCAGTCGGCCGTGCTCAGGGCGCCGCTCTTGAGGGCCGCCTCGATCACGAGCACGCCCAGCGACAGGCCGCTCACGATACGGTTGCGGCGGGGAAAGTTGAAGTCGCGTGGCCTCGTGTGGATGGGGAACTCGCTGAGGACGGCGCCGTGCTGGACGACCTCGTCGGCCAGGGCGGCGTTCTCGGCGGGATAGAGCCTTGCGATGCCGCCGCCGAGGACGGCAAGGGTGCGGCCGCCGGCGTCGAGGGCGGCGCGGTGGGCGGCCGTGTCGATGCCCTGGGCCAGGCCGCTCACGATGGTCATCCCCCGCGCGGCCAGCTCGGCAGCCAGGCGCCCCGCCTGCGTGACCCCGTAGTGGGTGGGGAAGCGCGAGCCGACGACCGCCAGGGCCACGGCGTCGGCCCTCTCGACCGCGCCCTGCACGTAGAGCACCAGCGGCGGCTCGGGCGTGCGGCGCAGGATGGCGGGGTAGTCGGGGCTGACGAAGGGCACGATGGCGATGTCGCGCTCTTCCGCCTGGCGGAGCTCTTCGTCGGGATCGTCGCTGTGGAGCAGGCGTGCAGCTTCGGCGGCGAGCTTCGGCCCCAGGCCGCCCCTCTGTTCGAGGTCGCTGGCCGATGCCTTGCGGAGGGCCTCGTGGCCGCCGAGGGCCGCGGCGAGGCGCTCGTAGTCCTCGACGGTGAGGCGCAGGGTCATGTTCAGCGCCACGAGGTCGCGGACGAGCGCGTCGCCGCCGTTCGCGGGGTTCGCGGTCACTTCCCCTGCTTCTCCAGGGCTTCGCAGAAGAGCCGAACGTCTTCGCGAATCTCGTCGGGGCGGTCCTTGGGGAAGAAGCCGATGCAGGTGATGTCGGTGGGCTTGAGGTGTCGGACGGCGTAGGGGATGGCTTCGCGGGGGTCGTTGCGGCCTGCGGCCATGATCTTGTAGGCCACGCAGGGCCGCGTGAGCTCATGCAACAACCTGGCCGCGGCCTCGCGGTCCTCGGGGCGGTAGCGCTCGGCGTCGGGGTCGGCCACGTCGATCTTGCCGCGGCGGCCGGTGAGGTTGTAGAAGCAGACCATGTGGAAGTCGAAGTCGAGGCCGAGGGCCTGGGCGTCGCGGTGGCTCTTGGGCTGGTGGCCGGCGATGCCGCTGGGGCCGCCGAGCCTGCGCAGGAGGGCGAGGGCCTCGCGCAGGTCGTCCAGCTGGCCCGCCTCCTGGAGCGTGTCGGTGACCCCGCCCTGGATGTAGACGCCCGTGGCGCCGCCGCCCTTGGCGGCGCGGATGTTGTCGAGCATGCTGCGGTGCTCGGGCGCGTGCTGGGCAAACCACTGGATTCTGCCGCCCTCGTTCCAGTATTCGCGCAGCAGGCGGATGATGTGGTTGTCGGCCCGCATGAAAGCGGTGTTGATGCCCGCCTCCTCGCACTGGAAGAGGGTCTCCTTGATGCGTCCGACCGTGTAGTAGTTCTTCATCGCCTGGTCGAGCGCGCCATCCTGGTGGCCGATGCCGCTGAAGGGGTTGCCGCCGACGGCGATACGGCTGACCTGGACGCCACAGAAGTCAATCCTCGGGAGTTGCATCGCCTCTCCTGTTTTCATGGCGCGGGACTCGACGCGGGGGCCTTTCGGGCGGGGGTTTCGGACCCGGGGGGGACCGGAACGCCGGGTTGCGGAACGCTGAGGAAGCCCAGGATGTAGAGGACCATGCCCTCGTCGCTCTGGACCGCGCACAGGCGTACGGCCAGCTCTCGGGCCGCCTGGCGCACGGGGAGGTGCAGCGTGAGCACCGCTTCGGCGCCCGCCCGCTCGCCCCGAGCGGTGAGGCCGTAGAGATCCGCGAACGCGCGGTTGGCGGGCATCAGGAGCAGCGCCAGGAGCGAGAAGCGGTCCACGTTGACCCCGAAGAGCTGGCGGGCGGCCCGGCTGAGGTGCATCAGGTCCTCCTCGAGGTCCGCGACGAAGAAGGGCAGGCCGGCCTCCTGGAGGAGGCTGCTGAGGAGGCGGGTGAGAGCGGCCACCTTGTCGGCGCGCCGCGAGTCGAACTCCAGCATCCGCGTCAGGGCCTTCTCGAACCCGAGGGCCTTGCCGATCGCGGGGTCTCGGCGTGCGACGTCGAGGGCCGTCTCGTAGTCTCCCTCGAAGAGGCGGTTCCGCAGCTCGCGAATGCCCCGGTAGAAGCGGCGGGCGATCAGGGCGAGGAGGATGAGGCTCGCGACCGCCAGCGCCACGACGGCGCTCAGGAGCGCCCCGCCGACCGCCGTGTCAGACTGGTAGATTCCGAGCGGAGCCAGGATCAACAGGAGGGCCGCGATGGGCCACAGGAGCAGGAGGAACCAGAGATGCGGCCGGCTCAGGACGCGGCGCCGCAGGTCCACGTGAGTCACGGCTCATCCCTTCAAGAGGGCCTGGATGTCGGCGTTCTCGCCCGCGAGGATCAGCAGATCGCCCTCCTCGAAGGCCTCGTTGGGCTTCGGCACGACGCTGATCTCCTCGCGCAGCGTGCGGCGGCCGCGCTCGTCCACGTCCGGCGCGCGCTTCTTGACCGCGACGACGTTGACGTTGTGCCGCTGGCGGAGCTGCATCTCCTCGATCGTCTTGCCGACGAGGTACGGCGGCACGTCCACCTCCACGAGGCTGTGCCCGGTGGCGAGGGTGAAGAATCGGTGGACGTCGCCGATGGCGAGCGTGGTGGCGATGGCCTCGCCCATCTCGCGCTCGATGTTGATGATCTTGTTGACGCCGATGGCCTTGAGGATGCGCTCCTGGATGGCGGTGCTGGCGCGCGCGAAGATGCGCGGCACGCCGAGCTGCTTGAGGAGCGCGGAGGTGAGGATATTGGCCTCGATATTCGTGCCCATCGTCACGATCGCCAACTGCACCTGGTCGAGGCCCACGGCCCGCAGCGCGCGCTCATCGGTCGAGTCGAGTTCCACGGCCATGGCCACCCGGTCCTTGATGTCCTCGACGCGCTCGGCCGAGGTGTCGAAGGCCATCACCTCGGCGCCCTGGTTGGTCAGGGCCTCGGCAAGCGTTCGCCCGAACTGTCCGAGGCCGAACACGGCAACGCGTGGCATAGCGCCTCTCCTCTTGCCTTCAGCCCACCATCATGTGGGTCTGGGGGTACGTGTAGCGCGCGGGGCGGCCCTCGCCCAGCAGCGAGAACATGAGCGTAAGCGGCCCCACGCGCCCCGCGAACATCAGCACGATGATGATCAGCTTGCCCTGCATCGAGAGGGCCGCCGTGATCCCGGTCGAGAGCCCCACCGTGCCGAAGGCCGAGATCGCCTCGAAAAGCAGGCGCTCGAAGGGGAGGTCCGGCTCCGCCGCCGTCAGAGCAATCGTGGCGGCGATCAGCAGCAGGATCGTGAGGGTCACCAGGGCGATCGAGCGCCGGATGGTCGAACGCGGCACCGTGCGCCGGAACAGCTCGACCTGGGGCCGGCGCCGGAAGGCCGAGCGCATGGCCTGGAAGAGAATGGCCGCCGTGGTGGTCTTGATGCCGCCCCCCGTGGAGCCGGGCGACGCGCCGATGTACATCAGCGTCATGAGCACCACCAGCGCCGGCGCCCTCACCGCGCCGATGTCCACCGTGTTGAACCCGGCCGTCCTGGCCGTGACCGACTGGAAGTAGCTGGCGAGCGCGCGCTCGCCGGGGCGCAGGCCCTTCAGGGTCGAGGGCAGCTCGAGAACGTAGAAGAGCGCGGCGCCCCCCACGATGAGGATGGCCGAGGTGGTGAGGACCACGCGCGTCTGGGTGCGCAGGCCCGGCGATCGGCCCTCGCCCAGGCGGCGACGGCGGCGCAGGACCAACAGGTCGCGCATCACGGGAAAGCCCAGCCCCCCGAGAATGATCAGCGATGTGACCACGAGGTTCACGCCCACGTGGCTGCGATAGGCCTCGAAGCTGCGCCCGTAGAGCGAGAAGCCGGCGTTGCAGAAGGCCGAGATGGAGTGGAAGATCGCCGAGTAGGCGCTGCGCGCCGTGTAGCCCTCGCTGGCGCCGAACCAGCAGAACAGAGCCACGGCCCCCACCGCCTCGATGGCCAGCGTGGAGACGGTGATGAAGAGCACCAGGTGCACGGCCTCGCGCGCGCTCTGCTGGTCGAGCATGTCGCGCATGGCCCGGCCGTGCATGGCCGCCAGCGCGCGCCCCAGCACGAGCACCATCGAGACCGAGAAGGTCATGATGCCCAGGCCCCCGAGCTGGATCAGCCCCAGGATCACCAGTTGCCCGAACAGCGTGAAGTCGCACCCCGTGTCCTTCACGACCAGGCCCGTCACGCACACCGCCGACGTGGAGGTGAACAGGGCATCCAGCAGCCCGATGCTGGAGCCCGTGGCGCTCGCGATCGGCAGGGCGAGCACCGCAGTGCCGAGGAGGACGGCGCCCGCGAAGCTGCACACGAGCAGGGGCGCCGGGTGCGCCCACAGGTGGCTCAGAAGGCGCCGGACCGCCGGCCATCGTAGCGTCCACGCCAGGGCGGCCGCGCCCTGACGCACCAAGAACCACGGCCAGACCGCCTGCTCGCCGCCCAGCGCCTGCAACAGCGCCGCGAGGACGAAGAAGTCAAACCACCTGGCCCCAAGGGCCTCCAGCCGCGCCCGCGCCAACGCGATCCGAAGGGCCACCTCGGCCACGAACACCACGAGCACCACCACGTCCAACCCGCGGAGCCAAGCGTGCCCCTCCCGCGTCATCGGCGCCGCGGCCCAGACGGCCAGGGCCACGCCAATCCCCAGGGTCACCACAAGCGCCACGAGGTCCAGCGCGAGCCGCAGGGCTCGGACGCCTCGGGCACGGGCCTCGTCGTTGGAAGGGGGGCTCATGATATTCACGCGCCGGGCGACAACGCACCCGGCTCCTAAGCGGCCAGGGGGCAGACCGCAACCAGCCTGCATGGATTATAGCGAAAACGCCTGGCCATGCAACAGGCCAGATGCCGCCGAGCGTGGCCCTGAATCCTGGCGCATGCACCCCCGCTCGTCGCCAGGGTCTTGGAACCCAGACACGGCGCCGCCACACCGGCTCGGCCCTGCCGCCGCCAAGGGTTGAGCAAGTATGGCGCTTGGGCGACCCGGAGCCTTCCGTGGCCATTCCTGCCCCTCCGCATCCCTTTCACTCTCACGGCGTGATACAGGCGAGGAATGGGCAGCGCCTGGAGGTCTCCGTGGCGACGGGGGGCAGGCCTGGGGGCCCCTGCTCGATGCCGCTATGGCCGCCCGGCAGGGAGGGGGAGACGCTCGGCGATGAGCTCGGCCAGCACGGGCGGCGCTGTTGTGCGACGCACGAGCCCCACGACGCCCGCGCGCCGTACACCAGGGTGGCTGCCGCCCCGGCGGCAAAGTGGCGATGGCTGTCGCGGGCAGGCACATCAACGTCGAACGGGTGGCCGGGCCGATCCACGGCGGCCACGCGGTGGCGGAGCCGCGCGAACTCGGGGATCAGCCGTTCGATGAGGGTGGTCTTGCCCACGTGCTTCTGGCCGATGGTGCAGAGCGCGCTCGCCCTTCAACGGCCCTGCTTCCCGTGGCCGAAGCAGCCGAGCTGGCAGTCGTCAATCTTGATGCCCAGCTCGTTCGCGGCCCTGCCCACGGCCAGCGGCGGCAGGCCCAGTTCACTGGCCAGGGCCAGCGCCGCGGCGCACGGCAGACGACCGCTGCGCGCCCGACGCCTCACCGCCGCGGCCAATCGCTCCTCTGTCGCCACCGCGTGCGCTCCGAGAGTGAGGGCCTCCCCCGCGCGCATCTCCGCTGGCCCCGGGCCGGGATGAGGCCGGCGGATCGCCGTATCGCGGGGGAGGCCGCGTTGCAGGCTCACCAGCCGGCGCCGCTGCGCCACCCCCTAGTGTACTGCTCTTCGCCGCGAACGCAAGGCCATCTTGCAATTCCCATCCGGCGCGGTATACTGAGCCCGACCGTCAGCCGCCCTCTCACCCCAGGAGGACCATGGCATGCGTGGGCTGAGGATTCTGGACGCAGCGAAGGTGGAGGTTCGCGACTACCCCGACCCCGTGCCCCAGGGCGAGGAAGTGGTGGTGAGGCTCGAGGCCGCGGCGATCTGTGGCTCCGACCTCCACGCCCTCTACCAGTCGCCCGGCGAGAAGCGCTTCATCCCCGGCCACGAGGGGGCGGGCGTGGTGGTGGCCGTGGACAAGCCGCGCGTGCTCAAGGTGGGCGACCGCGTGTGCACCACCGCCATCTACCCCTGCGGCACCTGCGACCACTGCCGCATGGGCTACACCATCTACTGCCGCGCCAGCAAAGGCGTCTACGGGTTCGGCCTCGACGGCGTCCACGCCACCCACGTGCGCATCTGCGAGCGATCGCTCCTCCCGCTGCCCGAGTCGGTCTCATTCGAGCAGGGCTGCCTCATCCTCGACCCCGTGGGCACCCACTACCACGCGAACAAGCGCATGGGCACCAACGCGCGGCACACGGTGGCCGTGTTCGGCCTCGGGCCGATGGGGCTGGGGGCCGTGTGCGTCACGGCCTTCCTGGGCGCGCGCGTGATCGCCGTGGACCCCATCGCCTTCCGGCGCGAGCTGGCGAAGAAGCTGGGCGCCGCCGACGTGGTGGACCCCGCCGCGGGCGACGTGGCGGCGCAGATTCGCGAGCTGACGGCGGGCTACGGGCTCGACCGCGCCTTCGAGTGTTCGGGCAAGCCCCAGCCCCTCTACACCGCGCTCGACCTCGTGCGCCACTTCGGCCACGTGGCCATCGTGGGCGAGAACCGCGAGGCCACCATCAGCCCCTCCAACCACTTCAACCGCAAGGAGATCACCCTCAGCGGCTCCACGTGCTTCCCGCTCGGCGAGTTCGACGAGATCGTGCGCCTGCTCGACGCCGGCCTGCCCGCCGTGAAGATGATCACCCACCGCTTCCCCATCGAGCAGGGCGCCGAAGCCTATGCCACCTTCAACACGGGCAACACCGGCAAGGTCATCTTCGTGGCATAAGGAGCCTGCCATGAGAGCAACCGCTTCCGCGCTCCTCGCCGCTTGCGCGATGCTTCTCCTGCCAACGGCCTGCGCTCCGCGCGGGGGGCGTCGGGCGCGTCCCACGCCCGCCCCGCAGCCGCTCATCGCTCCGGCCGCCCGCTGGGGGTACGTGGGCGGCCAGGCGGTGGCCCGCGCCGACGCCGAAGTGAAGAACACCCAGGACAAGGCGCTCTACCTCACCGAGCGCTACAGCATGAGCGCCTACCGCATCCCCATGGCCAAGGGCGCCTGCTCCGTGAAACTCCACTTCGCCGAAACCTACGAGGGCATCAAGCAGGCGGGCCAGCGGGTCTTCACCGTCGCCCTCGAGGGCAAACCGGTGCTCCCCGACCTCGACGTGTTCAGGGAGGCGGGCAACCAGAGCTTCGCCGCCATCGTCAAGGAGTTCGCCGTCGAGGTCAAGGACGGCGAGCTGACCATCGAGTTCACCCCGAAGGTCCAGAACCCAATGATCAACGCCATCGAGGTGAGAGCCCTGCGGCAGGGGCGGCCTGCCGGCGCGGCCCTCCTCATCAACTGCGGCGCGGCCGCCGACTACGAGGCCAAGGACGGCCGCATCTGGCGCAGAGACCAGGAATACGCAGCGCCATAGGGCGTCGCGTGGCCAGCGGCAGGCGAGGAGTGGCCAATGACAAGTGACGAGCGAGGAAGAACGATGACCCCGCGCGAGGTGGTGACCAGGGCCATCGAGTTCCGCCGGCCCGACCGCCTGCCCATCAACGGCTACGGCCCCGCCACCGACGTGGCCTGGGTCGGCTACGAGCAGCCCAAGCCACCCGAGGCCCAGGAGGATCCGGCGGTGGACCAATGGCTCTGCCGCTGGGGCAAGACCGACGTGCCCAACATGGGCCAGGTGAAGGGCCACCCCCTCGAAGACCTCGCGGGGATGAAGAACTTCCCCTGGCCCGACCCCGACGACCCGCGCCGCTATGCGAACGTGCCGAAGCAGCTCGACGAGATCGCCGCCGACCCCGCCCGTCGCGACCACTTCACCGTCACCGGCATCTTCATGATCCTCTGGGAGCGCATGCACAGTCTGCATGGCTTCGAGAACTGCATGATGGACCTGATGGATGATGCGCCGGCGGTTCACGAGCTGGCCGAGCACATCGTGGACTACGACCTGGGAATCATCCGCAACATGCACCGCATCGCGGGCGACCGCATCCAGGCGCTGAGCTTCACGGAGGACTGGGGGACGCAGAGCGACCTGCACATCTCGCCCGAGCTGTTCCGCCGCTTCTTCCTCCCCCGCTACAAGCGCCTCTTCCGCGCCATCCACGAATGCGGCTGGTTCGTCTGGATGCACTCCTGCGGCAAGATCAACAAGGCCATTCCCGCCCTCATCGAGGCGGGGGTGGACGTGTTGAACATGCAGCAGCCGCGGGCCAACGGCATCCAGGAGATCGGCCGCCAATTTGCGGGCAAAGTGTGCTTCGAGTCCCTCTGCGACATCCAGGCGACCCTGCCCCCTGGCGACCGCCGCGCCATCACCGCCGAGGCTGAGCTGCTTCTTCGCACCTGGGGCACGCCCGACGGCGGCTTCATCCTGGGCGACTACGGCGACCACACCGCGATCGGCGCCCGGCCCGAGACCAAGGAGTTCATGCTCAACGAGTTCCGCCGCCTCGACCCCTGGGCGCGTCGCCGCTGAACAGCTCGCCGCAATTCCGAACCAGTGTGGGCGGGGCCTCCGTGCCCCGCGGCTTCCTCTTTGTGTTCGCAGGGGGCAGAGCTCCCGCCCACAAGCTCGCGCCACCCCCAACCTCTCGCGGGTCCGGAGCCCGCAGGAGGTTCCCCTGCCGCGCCCACGGGGCGCAGCAATGGGGGGCGGCTGCCCTCCTCAGCACGTGATTCAGAATCGTGACGAGTTGCTGAGCGGCGTTGGACATGCCCTGTATGGCGCAGCCCCCGTACCGCAAGCCATCCTGCCCCCGCAGCGTCCGTTCCTGCGTCCGTAACTCACCCACAGTCTGCCGCTTGCGTGAGCCCCCGATCCTCAGCCAGCGGCTGGCACGGCGATTGCTACCCCATGCGCGTCGCACATCGGCGTTGCCGGGATGTGGTCGTTCGCTGCCTGGCCGCCGGCGCTGCACCGGCGTGACTTCGCGCTCGTGGACCCGCCGTTGAGGGGCATCGCAATGGGAGCCCGCCAGCACGCGGGAGGCTATCTCCGAGGGGCCAGAATCTCGGTGGCCATGGTCGCAGGCATCGGCCTGGTGATGGCCATCGCCCTGTTCATCCTCGCCAGCCACCACTGCGTGGCCGACGAACGGCACCCACCCTCTTCCCTCCACGGCGGACAGGCGTGGGAAGCCTGGGGCATCCTCCTCTCAGCTCTCGCGTTGACCGGCATCCTCACGTTCTACTTCCTGAGCTCGATCGAGTACGCGCGGCGCATGGCCGCGCTGGCCGCCCGCCTCAGGGAGGTCAACCAGGCCCTCGAGTGCGAAGCGGCCGCCCGGAGGCGCACCGCCGAGGCCATGGCCAGGGAGTCGGCCAGACTATCCGCCATGATCGCCGGGATGGAGGAGGGCGTCGTCTTCGCCGATGCGGAGGACCGCATCGTGGAGGTCAACGACTACTTCCTGCGTCTCATGGGGCGCGAGCGCTCGGACCTCATCGGGCAGCCGGTCTGCGACATCCATCCAGCGTCCGCGCGGAGCCGCGTGCAGCAGGTTCTCGATGGCTTCCGCGTGCGCACGGGGGCCGGGCCCCACGTGGTCCAGCGGCGCATGGGCGAACGCGAATTCATGCTCCGAGTGCAGCCCATCTACCGCGATGGCGCCTATGACGGCGTCCTGCTGAACCTGGTTGACGTGACCGAACTCGCCGCCGCTTGCCGCACGGCGGAGAGCGCCAGCGACAGACTGCTGGCGACGAACGCCGAACTCCAGGAGCAGGTGGCCGCCTATGCGGCGGCGGCGGGGTACGTGCTTCCGAACTCCTCCACCCACGCCAGTTCCCCGACGGCGACGCCGGCACACACGTGACTCCACATCCCATTCCCCCCGGTGTATGGCGCCGAGTCCATAGCCCCAGCACGCCTTCGTCTTCGTGCCGAGGCCTGCCGGCCGGAAGTCTATTGCCCGTCGCAGGTTGCGGCGCCGCTGCGCCAAGGCCGCCTTCCCCAATGCTTTGGGCACGGCGGTTGCTAGTCCACCTGGACGGGGTTGTCTGTCCATTCACCGGTCGAGTTCACGATGGGCGCGGCGGAAAGCGGGGCGAACGCCCCCGGCCTCGAGGATCGGCCTCAGGCCCCCCTACGACCTGTCTCGTGCACCCTGACGCCGGAGTGAAGACCCCATGGTTCCACCCAACTCGCACGAGGAGGCGCGCCGTCGGGGCGCGGCCTCGCTGGCGGCGATCGTCGGAGTGGGGGTAGCCCTGTCGGGCGCCGCCTTCTGGGCGGCCGACCACTCGGAGCGCGTGAAGGCGCGCGCGAACTTCGAGCGGCTGGCCGCCGAGCGCGTGAGCGAACTCAGCGAATCCCTCGAGATCGAGCAGTTCGCCCTCACGGCCATGCGGGCCTTCTTCGACGGCTCCGACGAGGTCGAGCGGCGCGAGTTCCGCTCCTTCGCCGCGGAGTGCCTGCCGCGTCTGCACGGCACGCAGGCGATGGGGTGGGTGCCGCGGGTAGCCGAGGGCGACCGAGCCCAGGTTGAGAGAAGGGCGCGGGCCGAAGCGGTCGGCGGGTATGCGATCCGCGAGACGGATCACGCCGGAAACCTGGTGGAGGCGCCGGCCCGCCCCGAGTACTTTCCCGTGCTCTTCGCCGAGCCGCGCGCGGGCAACGAGCGGGCGCTGGGCTTCAACCTGGCCTCGGACCCCGTGCGCTGGGCGGCGATGGCCTGCGCGCGCGACTCGGGCGATGCGGTGGCCACCGCGCGGATCGCGCCGGTACGCGAGGGGGGAGAGGATTGCGAACTGCTCCTCGTGCTGCCCATCTACCGGCGGGGGCAGCCCGCCGGCACGGTGGCCGAGCGGCGCGCGAACCTCCGGGGCTTCCTCGTCAGCGTGCTGCAGCCCACGAGGCTTCTGGCCAGCACCATGCGGCGCTTGACCGCCGTGGGGGTGGACGTGCGCCTTCGCGACCTCTCGGCGCCAGAGGGCGAGCAGGACCTGGCCTGGCTGCCCGCGCTGCCCGGCGCGGCGCCGGCCCCACGCGCCAGAGCCTCGGGCCCGCCCGGGCCGCTCGCCCTCCACACCGAGAAGAGACTGCGGGTGGGCCAGCGCCTCTGGTCCATCGTGTGCACGGCGTCACCCGAGTTCGTCTCCGGCGCGCGCACCTGGCTGCCGTGGTCGGGGCTGGCCCTCGGCCTCACCCTCACCGCGTTGCTCGCCTTCTACCTGGCGTTGCGGCAGCGCCACCAAGAGCGGCTGGCCAGGGCCGCGGCCGAAGTGGCAGGCATCAACGAGGCGCTGGAGGCCGAAATCCTGGCGCGCCGCCAGACCGCCGACGTCCTCGCCAGCGAGAATGCCAAGCTCTCGGCCATGATCTCCGGCATGGAGGAGGGCGTCGTCTTCGCCGACGCGAGCGACTGCATCGTCGAGGCCAACGACTACTTCCTTCGCTTCGTGCGCAAGGCGCGCTCCGAGGTCGTCGGCCACACCCTCTACGAGTTCCACCACGGCCCCGTCGCCGCAGAAGTGCGCCGCGCCATCGAGGGCTTCCGCGCGCGCCCGAACAGCCCGCAACACGTTGTCCAGCGCCGCATGGGCGACACCGAGTTCATCCTCCGGTGCCAGCCCATCTGCCGAAATGGCCTCTACGACGGCGTGCTGCTCAATGTGATTGACGTCACCGAGCTGGTCAACGCGCGCCGGAGGGCCGAAGAGGCCAGCCGCACCATGGCCGAACGAGCGCAGGAACTCGAGAACACGCGCGTAGCCCTGCTCCACATGCTCGACGATCTCGAAAGAGCCCGAGTCTTGGCCGAGGCCGCCAACCGGGCCAAAAGCGAGTTCCTCGCCAACATGAGCCACGAGATCCGCACCCCGATGAATGGCATCCTCGGCTTCGCCAAGCTGCTGCTTCGCGAGCCGCTCAGCCGCGAGCAACGCGCCTGTGTCGAGACCATCTGCCGCAGCGGCAACGAACTCCTGGCGCTGATCAACGACATCCTCGACCTCTCCAAGATCGAGGCCGACCGCATCGAGGCGCAGCCGGAAGTTGTGGACGTGGCGTCGGTGGCGCGCCGCGTGTGCGACCTCCTCCGCCCGCGCGCGGACGAGAAGGGGCTTCGCCTGGCCGTGGAGGTGCACCCCCGAACCCCGGCCGTCGCGACCACCGATGGCGCCCGCCTGCGCCAGATCCTGACCAACCTGGTCGGCAACGCCCTCAAGTTCACCGAGGCGGGCTCGGTCACCGTCGCCCTCTCGGCGGGCGACGCTCAGGCTCAGACCCTCCATTTCGCAATTGCCGACACCGGCATCGGAATCCCCGCCGACCGGCAGCGGGCCATCTTCGACACCTTTGTTCAGGGCGACGGCTCCACCACCCGCCGATACGGCGGCACGGGCCTCGGCCTCGCCATCTCGCAGCGCCTCGCCAAACTCCTCGGCGGCGACCTCTGGGTCGAGAGCACCGTGGGCCGGGGCAGCACCTTCCACCTCACCATTCAGACCCACCTCGGCGGCGCGCCCGACCGCAGCGCACGGGGCGCCGAGGAGGCCGAACCGGACCCGCCGGCTCCCCCCGCGACCGGGCCCGCCATCGCCTCGCCCGCGCCGGACGTCCGGGCACGGGACACCGGGTGCAGCGTCCTCATCGTCGAGGACGACCCCACGAACGCCCAGCTCATGGCCACCGTGCTCGAGAAGGCCGGGTACCACTGCTCGGTCGCCCCCAACGGCGCGGCGGCACTCGACCTCGCCCGGCGTCGCCTGCCCCTGGCCATCGTGCTCGACCTCGTGCTGCCCGTGATGGGCGGATTCGACGTGCTCAAGACCCTGAAGGCCGACCCCGTGCTGGCCAACATCCCCGTCATCGTCTGCTCCGTGCTCTCCGACAAGCAGAAAGCCTTCAGCCTCGGCGCGCTCGACTACGTGGAGAAGCCGGTGGACGGCGAACTCCTGGTGCGCAAGCTCCACCGGCTGCGCCGCTCGTTCGGCACCGGGGGCAACGTGCTCATCGTGGACGACGACCGCGCCGTGCGCCTGGTCCTCCAGAGGGTGCTCCGCCGCGCCGGCTACCGCGTCGCAACGGCCGCGAGCGGAGCCGACTGCCTGACGCTGCTGGACTCCGGGGCGCCGGCCGACCTGGTGGTGATGGCCCTCACGATCTGCGGAATGGACGGCTTCGAGCTGCTGGACGCCTTGCGTCGCCGGGAAGCGACCCGCCACGTGCCGGTCGTCGTCTCCGCCGAGGTGCCCCTGCCGCCCGAGGCCCTGGCCCGCCTCAACAGCCGCTACGACGCCATCCTCGACAGGGCGGGCAACGATCTGCCCGGCATCGTCGCGCAGATTGCCGCGGTCCTCGACGAGGCCGGCGCTCCGCCGGCAGCCGATGCGGCTCCCGAGGCGCCGCCACCCGCCGGCGCACCTACCATCCTGGTCGCCGACGACAACCCCACGGGCCGCGAACTCGCCTCCCGCATCTTGCGGGGCGGCGGGTACCGCGTCGTGTTCGCCGAGAATGGGCAGCAGGCGGTCGAGGCCGCCTGCGCTCAAGCCATAGACCTCGTGCTGATGGACATCGGGATGCCCGTGATGGACGGCCTGGAGGCCACGCGGCGCCTGCGCCAGACAGAGCGGGGCGCGCGCCTGCCCATCCTGGCTCTGACGGCGCACGCCATGAGCGGCGACGAAGAGCGCTGCCGCCGGGCCGGGTGCGACGCCTATCTGACCAAGCCGATCGACCCCGGTGCGCTGCTCGACGCCGTGGCCGCCCATCTGAGCCCCGCCGCAAGGGACACGACTGGCGGCTTCGCGGCGGAACCCGGCGCGCCCGCCGGACGGCCCGCACACGATGTCGCCGCCCCTTCGAACCCGAACGCGCCCCCGGCGCAACTGCCCTCGGAGGCGTCTGCTCCCCAGCCAACCCTGGAGGCCCGCTGTGCCTGACTCTGGCCAGGTCCACTCGCACGCCACGATCCTGGTTGTGGACGATCACCCCGACGCCCGCAAGCTCCTCACGCTGCTCCTCAAGCCTGAGGGCCACCACATCCTCCAGGCAGCCGACGGCCCCGAAGCCCTCCGCCTGGCCGACGCCACGCCGGACCTCTCGCTCATCGTCCTGGACGTGATGATGCCGGGCATGGACGGCCTGGAGGTGTGCCGCCAGCTCCGCGCCGTGCGCCGCGACCGCTACGTGCCCATCATCCTGGTCACCGCCCTCGACGACGAGGAGTACCTGTGCGCCGGCCTCGGCGCCGGGGCCGACGACTACATCACCAAGCCCATCAACCCCGCGCAGATCCTGGCCCGCGTCCGCACCGCCCTGCGCCTCAAGGCGGCTCTCGACGAACTGATCGAGAGCCGCGAGCTGGCGGCGATCGGCGCCCTTCAGGTGACGCTCGCCCACGAGATCAACAACCCGCTCACGATCGCGCAGGGCAACATCGAGATGCTGCTGAACGCCGGCGGCTCCGACCCCGCCACCTCGCGCCGCCTGCGGGCCGCCTTCGAGGCGTGCACCCGCATCCGAGCCCTCGTGCAGCAGCTCGTCGAGATGAAGAAGGTCGCCACCACCACCTATGTGGGCACCACCCGCATGCTGCACCTCGGCCGCAACGCCCACCCCCCTGACACCGAAGACCCGTAGCCGCCCGGCTCCGCGGCTCAGGCCGAGGGGCGGCCCCCAGCGTCAGCGCCCCATAGATCGGGCAGGACCGCGAGCATAACTGGCTCGGCGGACAAGCGGGACAGTCGCCGCCGCAAGAAGCCCGGCGGCGCCCGCGGCCGCGCGACCGGGGATCGCGGCGAGCGGTTCAGGCGGGGACCGGAGCCGGCGTGGGTGAGGGGATCGCGGGCGGAAGATCGGCGCGCCGCGTCTCGTCGCACAGCTCGCCGGCGATCTCGCGGATGCGCTCGGCGAGGCCCAGGAACACGCCTAGCACGCGCGGGTCGAATTGCCTCCCCGCCTCGCGCGACATCACCTCGATCGCCTGCTCGAACGGGAACGGCTCCTTGTAGGGCCGGCGCGAGATGAGCGCGTCGAACACGTCGGCCACCGCCACGATGCGGCCCGCGAGCGGAATCGCCTCGCCGGCCAGGCCCTGGGGATAGCCGGTGCCGTCGTAGCGCTCGTGGTGGGTGAGCGCGATCTCGCGCGCCATCACCAGGAAGGGGATGCCTTCGAGGATACGCGCCCCGTTCACGGTGTGCTGCTTGACGATCTCGAACTCGTCGGGCGAGAGCTTGCCCGGCTTGCCGAGGATTCCCGAGGGCACCGAGATTTTGCCGATGTCGTGCATCGGGCTCGAGTAGGCGATCTGCTCCACGAAGTCCTGGCTGCACCCCAGGCCCCGGGCCACCGCGTCGCAGTACGAACTCACCCGGCGAATGTGGTTGCCCGTGTACTCGTCGTTGAGCTCGGTGACCCGGGAGAGGACGAAGATGGACTCGAGGTGGGCCTTCTGGATGTCCTGGAACGACAGCTCGATGCGGCGCATGGCCTCGCAGAGCTGGCGCGTGCGCTCTTCGACGCGGGCCTCCAGGTTCCGCTGGTAGGCGCGGTTCTCGGCCAGCAGGGCGCGCCGCTCGGCGGCGCGGGCCACGCTCAGCAGCACGTCGTCCACGTCGAACGGCTTGGCAATGTAGTCATAGGCCCCCAAGCGAAGGGCGTCGCGGGCCGAGTCGAGGTCCGCGTGCGCCGTCACCAGGATCACCGGCAGCTCAGGGTCTCGCGCGCGAAGGGCGCGGGAGAGGCCCAGGCCATCCATGCCGGGCATCCGAATGTCCACCACCGCCACGTCGAAGTCCTCCGTGGTGTGGGCGGCGAGCGCCTCTTCGGCATTGGGGAAGAGGCGGGTGGCGTAGCCGCTCGAGGTGAGCGCGGCGTCCAGCAGACTGCGGATGCCGTCTTCGTCCTCGACGACGAGGACGCGGCGACTCGCGTCAGGCATTTGGTCTCTCCTAGTGCCGCGGCCCTGCGCCCGCGGCGGCTTGCCCGGGCGGGGGGATGGGGTTGTGGGCGGCGCCCGTGCCTTCGGGCAGGGCCACCGGCGCTGCCCCCGGGGCCTTGGCCCCCAGGGCGCGCTCGGCGCATTCGAGCAGGGCGCGCACTTCCACAGGCTTCGGCAGCAGGGCCACTACCTGGTCCCTGGCGCTCCAGAAGGCATACTCGTTGAACAGCTTGGGCAGGGCTGAGCAAACGATCACCGGCAGCTCGGGGCGCAGGCTGTGCAGCCGCGTGACCACCTCGATGCCGTGGACGTGCGGCATCTGGATGTCGAGCACCGCAACGTCCGCCCCGTGCGCGGCCAGGAGCTCCAGAGCCGACCGGCCGTCAGCCGCCTCGAGCACCTGGTAGCCCTCCTCCTCGAAGGCGTCCCGGTAGAGCTGCCGTACGCACGGTTCGTCGTCCACCACGAGCACCGTTCTCATGAGGCGTCTCCGTTGCTCCAGAATGCAGGGGATGTGGCTTGCGGCGAGGCGAGTGGCAGGGTGAAGCGAAAGGAGCTTCCGTGCCCGCCGGAGGCCTCCTCCACCCAGATTCTGCCGCCGTGGGCCTCGACGGCCATCTTGCAGAAGGCGAGGCCGATGCCGGCTCCGCCCAGGCCCCTGTGGGCGGCGAGCTGGTGGAACTTCTCGAAGATCGCCTCGCGCTCTTCGGGGGGGATGCCCTCGCCGTTGTCGGTGACGGAGATTCGGACCGAGCCTTCGCCGGCCGGCTCCGCATCAATCCGCACACGGCTGCCGGGGGGCGAGTACTTGGCCGCGTTGGCGAGCAGGTTGCCGAGGATGCGGCGCACGGCCTCGCGGTCGGCCAGAGGCGCGCCCACGCCGGGAGGGCAGTGGATCTCTACGGTGCCGCCGACGGCCCCAAGGACCGGCTCGATCTCGGCGGCCGCCTCGTTCAGCAAGCCTGGCAGGTCCACGGGGCCCCGCCGAAGCTCGGCCACGCCGGCCTCCATTCGCGCCAGATCCAGGAGCGTTGTGGTCATGCGAAGCACGTCGCGGCAGCTCGAGTGCGCCTGCTGGAGGTAACGGAGCTGGCGCTCGGAGAACGACGCGGCGCCTCTACGCTCGAGCAGCTCCATGTAGCCCATGGCGCTGGCGAGGGGGGACTTGAGGTCGTGGACGAGCATCTGAACGAGGTTTTCTTTCACCGCGGCCATCTGCTCGAGGCGTCGGTGGCTCTCCTGGAGGCGCTGGTGGGCCTGGCGCGCCTCGACGACCCGACGCCGCATCTCGATGGCGGAGGCCACGCGCCCCAGCACGTCGCCGGGCGACACGGGCTTGATCAGGTAGTCGTAGGCTCCGAGCCGCACGGAGCGGAGAGCGGTCTCGATGTCGCTCACCGCTGTGACCACGATCACCCCGAGCTCCGGGGAGCCGAGACGCGCCTGCACCATCAGCTCCACGCCGCTCGTCTGCGGCAGCAGGAGGTCGCACAGCATGACCTCGAAGGGCCGCTGGCTCAGAGCGGCCAGGGCCTCGGCCGCTGTCGCCGCGCCCGCGACGTGGTAGCCTGCCTCGGCCAGCGCCGCGGCCAGGAGCTCGCGGATTCCCTCCTCGTCGTCTACGACCAGCACCGCGCTGCCGTCCTCTGGCATCGCGCCGTTCTCCTGAGTCTGCCGCAGCCAGGAGGGCCAATGCAACCCGTGTGCCGCGGCGCGATGGCCTTCTGGCGGCGCCATAACGTCTTGAAGCGGAACGCATTAGGCTCGACGCGGCGCAGCGTGCCCGTGCGCATGGCGTCCCGCTGTGGTCTCCACGCCATAGCGGGTCCGGTGGCCCTGCCGGCCGGCCAGCTCACTGCCCGATCTCTTTGGCTTTGTAGTAGAGCGTCTTGTAGTCCACGTTCAGCAGCCGCGCGGCTTGACTGCGGTTGCCGCCCGTGCGCGCCAGCGCGGCGGCGATCACGGTCTGCTCGACCTGGCGCACGCACTCGCGGGTGATGTCCTTGAGGGAACACTTGCCCTCGAGGAGGGTGGCGAGCGTCTGGCCATTGGCGTGCGGAGCGCCGGGGTCGGGGGTGGGGAACAGCGCCCCTGGGGCCGTTGCCGGCCGCGCGCAACTGGCGCTGGCCGCGCGCACGTGGTCGGGCTCGATGAGGTCGCCGCAAAGGAGCACGGCGCGCTTGATGACGTTGCGCAGTTCGCGCACGTTGCCGGGCCACTCGTAGGCGAGCAGCACCTCGATGGCCTGAGGCGAGATGTCGGTGACGCGACGGCGCAGTTCGCTGCTGGCCATTGCCAGGAATCGCTTGGCCAGGAACGGGATATCCTCCCGGCGTCGGCGCAGCGGCGGAATCTCGATGGTGAACTCGTGGAGGCGGTGGAACAGGTCGCGGCGGAAGGCGCCCTGCTCGACCAGGCGGGCGAGGTCCTGATTGCTGGCCGCGATGACCCGCAGGTCCACGTCAATCGGTTCCTTGCCGCCGACCCGGTACACGCGACGGTCCTCCAGGGCGCACAGAAGCTTGCGCATCATGGCCTCGGAGAGGTTGGCGATCTCGTCGAGGAACAGCGTGCCCTGGTGGGAGAGCTCGAAGTAGCCGCGGTTGCGGTCCAGCGCGCCGGTGAAGGCCCCGCGCTCGTGGCCGAAGAGCTCGCTCTCGATGAGGGTGTCGGGGATGGCGCCGCAGTCCACGCGCACCAGCCGCCGGGCCGCGCGGGGGCTGAGAGCGTGGATTGCCCGGGCGACCAGGCTCTTCCCTGTGCCGGTCTCGCCGTGCAGGATGACGGTGAGATTCGTGGGCGCCACCTGGCTGACCTGCTCGCTGATCCTGGCGACGGCGGCGCTGGGGCCCATCTGCCCGGCCAGCGCAGCGGCGTCGGCTACCGGGGAGGCGTTGTCGGCGGCCTCCGCGGCCACGCGCTCCACCGTCCGCAGCAACTCCGCCAGGCGCACCGGCTTGGCGACGAAGTCCTCTGCGCCCAGCTTCATGGCGGCCACGGCGGCCTCCACAGTGCCATAGGCGGTCATGAGGACGACCGGGATGTGGCGGTCGGCCTCTTTGATGCGTGCCAGGGTCTCGAGCCCGTCGAGGCCGGGCATCCGCAGGTCGAGCAGCACCGCATGGGGAGGTTGTCGGGCGATGAGGCCGAGGGCCTCATCGCCCGTGGCGGCCGCTTGGGCTTCGAAGCCCTTGGTTTCGAAGAACCCTGTGAGCATCTCGCGGACCGCTGCCTCGTCGTCCACCACCAATACTCTTCTGCCTTCGCCGGCAATCGCCGCCATGGGTTCCCCTCATCGCAGTCGCAAGGTATCGGAAAGGCGGTCTGGCAACTCCCCCCGAGGGCGGGCGGCCTGGCGCCCAGCCGCCGGTTCTCACGCCGAGAGCGCCGGGCCGGTGGCCATGCCCCTGGCCGGGAGCGATACGGTGAAGGTCGAGCCCTGGCCGGGCTGGCTGGCCGCGGTGATGCAGCCCCCGTGCTCGGCCACGATGCGGTGCGCGATCGCCAGGCCCAGCCCTGTGCCGCCCTGTTTTGCGGTGAAGTAGGGGTCGAAGGCATGGCTCAGCGTGTGCTCGTCCATCCCCATGCCTGTGTCGGACACGGTGAGGCAGACCCAGGGGCGCGCGGTCCGGCTCGACGGGGGCGCATCCTGGGCCGGGGGGGCGTTGCAGGTGGCCACTGCCAGCGTGCCCCCATGGGGCATGGCGTCGCGCGCATTCTCGAGCAGGTTGATGATGACCTGCTCGATGGCCACGGGGTCGGCCACCACGGGCGAGAGGTCCGGCGCGAGCCGGAGCGTGGGCGTGATGGCGCTGGGCAAGAGCGGCCGGTAGAGGTCCAGCGCGTGCCGCGCGATCTGATTGAGGTCGGCGCACGATGGCCCATGGCACGTCACATCTCCCCCGCGCGCGAGCCGATGGCTGAGCGTGGCGCCCAGCTCGGCCGCTTGCAGGATCTGGCTCAGCGCGTGGCGGACCGAGCTGCCGTCGCCCAGATCTTCCAGGGCTATCTCGGCGTAGCCAAGGATCAGGGAGAGGAAGTTGCCGAGATCGTGCGCGATGCCGTGGACGGGGGGCGGCTCTGAATGCCTCCTCGACAGCTCCCACGCCCCGGGCGGAATGTGGAGGGGCGGGCTCGCGGCGTTGCGCTCGGCGCGGGCCGCCAAGGCGCTCTGCCATCCCGGAGCATGCGGGAAACACTGCTCCGGCATAGTGAAGCTCGTTGCCTACCTGACAACCGCTCCTTGCCCAGAGTTTCCCACCGACGGCCCTCCTAAGGGGTGCGCGGCCACGTGGCAAGGGTGGCTGGCTCACCACTCCTTGGCCGAACCCTTGCCCTGCTGGCTCGCAACGTATGGAATTCTACCCCGGGTTGCGTCGCCCGGGCAATCGGGGCCTGCAAGTCTTGTGAATTCAGAGCTTTGCGGGGACTCTCTATCGGGGATTTCCTGATGCTATTATGGTTGATCACCCCTACGTAGGGTGCCATACACAACGGGCCGGGGCTGGCGGCCGGTCCGCCCCAAGCCATAGGCCGGATGGCTCCCAGGTGGCCTGGGGGTACCGTGTGGGTCACGGGTGGATGTTTTGTTCGGACCATCGGGGAGCCCCGCGCATGTATGGGTCGTCCTTGGGCCGCCGGGGACGCTTGCGCCTGGCGAAGCCCTCTGAACCGTCAGGCGGCCTGTAATGTTACTAGACCACAGGCCCGACGTGGGGTCAACTGGTTCGGCGACGGTTGACGTTGTCGCATTAAGGCAGCCCTTCAGGCATGCGGCCACGAGTCGGGCGAAGGGCTGGAAGGCGAGCGTCAGCAGTGCCCGCCGGTCTGTACCCATTGGATGGCCTGGTGGAGGAGTTCGGCGGACCCCGCGAGATTCAGCTTGGCGATGATGTGCGCGCGGTAGGTCTCGATGGTCTTGATGCTTAGATGAAGCTCGTCGGCGATCTGGCGCGTGGAGCGCCCGCGCCCCAGCAGTTCGAAGACCTCGAGCTCCCTGTCGGAGAGCGCGCCCAGGGGAGACGTGGAGACGGCAGGCCCGCCCGCCACGAACTGGCGGACCATATGGGCCGCCATGCTGGGGTTGAGGTAGATGCCGCCGCTGAGGACGGTGCGGACCGCGTGAATGACCTCGCTGGGAGGCTGGAGCTTCGTGGCGTACCCCTGGGCGCCCGCGCGCAGGGCGCGCTCGGCGAACAGCCGTTCGTCGTGCATCGAGAGGATGAGGACCGACAGGTGGGGGTGGCGGGCGCGAATCTTCTTGAGGAGTTCCAGCCCGCTGCCCCATTGGAATGACAGGCCCAGGACCACCAGGTCCGGGTGCAGGTCCTCTATTGCCGTGAGGATTCTCTGCTGCGCCGCCGCCTCGCCGCAGACGCGGATGTCGGGTTCCTGCTCCAGGAGCCAGGCAAGGCCGCGGCAGGTCAGGGGATGGTCATCGGCCAGAAGAACCCGGTACGGCAGGCGCTCGCTCGGCCCGCCCCCATCCGGTCCGGTCATGGCCATTCTCCTCAGAAGCCGCGAAGGGCCGAACGGCAACGCCCCGGGCCACCCCGCCCAGCCGCCCGTTCCCGCCGCGGCAGCAGGAGCCGACGCCGTCCGGGCGGACCCACACAACGGTGGCGCGCGCGGGTACGGAGCCACTCAGGGCACGCACCGAGAACAACGTCGTGGTGGGCCCCACCGCCGCCGTCGCTCGGTCAACCAACTCACGAGCCTTCAAGAGCTTCGGGCAGACGTCGAAAGGCAGACCCACACCCCCAGCCCGCTCGAGCTGGTGCCGAACGGTTCTCCCACGTGGGCCCGGCCTCCCGCTGTCGGCGGCCGCTGGCTCACATCCGGGCCCGGAGAGCGGCACTGAAGAACTGCCAAGCAGTATAACACGGACCGACGGCATTTCAAGCAGAAACAGGGAAATCCCGCAGCGCCGCTCAGGTGTTACCTGAAGGCATGGCTTCAGGCCGGCGGGCAGATGGGGGCAGGTGCGAGGGCGCCGGCGGATGCGCCTGGGGCTTGCGAGACCTGGCCACTGGGGCGCGGCTACGAGGCGTCGGGGGAGGGGCTGCGAGGCAGGGTGACGCGGAACACGACGCCCCCGGGGGCGTTCATCGCCTCGATCCGCCCGCCGTGGTCGCGCACGATGGCGTGGCTGACGCTCAGGCCCAGGCCCGTGCCCTTGCCCGGCTCCTTGGTGGTGAAGAAAGGCTGGAAGAGCTTGTGGGGCTCGGCGATCGGGGGGCCGTCATTCTCGAACTCCATCAGGACCGATGCGTCGCGGGGAAATGTCCGAAGCGTGACGTTGCCCCCCTGGACTGTGCTGAGGGCGTCGAGGGCGTTCCGGACGATGTTCTGCACGACTTGCTGGAGCTCGCAGAAGTGCCCCATGACCTGCAACGGCTGGGGGTGAAGCGCCTGGTGGACCCGCACGCCGCTGGCCTGGAGGGGGTGGCGCAGGAGGTCCAGGGACTCGATCACCACGCGATTGACGTCCACCGGGGCCTTGGCGCGGCCGCTGCGCCGGGTGAACTTGAGCAGGTTGCTGACGATGTGGTCGCAGCGTTGCGCCTCGGTCCAGATGCGCTCCAATTGGCTTCGCGCGCCCTCCGGCAGGTCGGTCCGACGGCGGAGGAGTTGCGCAAAGCCGAGGATGCTGGTGAGCGGGTTGCGCAGCTCGTGGGCGACGCCCGAGGTCATGGTGCCCACCGTGGCGAGGCGCTGGGCCTCGATCACCTGCTGGCGCTGGGCGCGCTCAGAAGTGACGTCCGCGATCATGAGCACCGCTCCCATGACTTCGCCCCACCGCTCGGCGACCGGGGAGGCGACGACGTGGAGGATGGACCGGCCGTGGGGCCGATCGAACTCCACGACGGCGCCCGTGCGCAACGTCTCGGCCACGCGGCAGGAGGGGCATGGCTGAGGAGCCGCCGCGGCCCCCTCCGGTGGGTCGGGCGGCGCCTCTCCGCAGACCTCGTAGCAGTGGCGGCCGAGAATCTCGCCCGCCATGCGGCCGCACAGCATGGCGAAGCGGCCGTTCACCCGCACGAGGCGGAGGTCGAGGGATACATAGGCGATGGCCAGCGGCGAATCGTGGAAGAGCGCGCGCCACTCGGTGAGCGGCACGAACTCGGCGAACTGAAGGGTCGCGGGGCAGTCATCGAGTTCCGCTATCACGAGAGGTGGCTCCAAGCTCAACGCCGCGGGCTTCTGGAGATGCAAGGCGCGTGCCGCCCCGGTGCGGGTGGCGGCGATGCTGTCTTCGGGAGCCACAAGTTCCGCGCCTGTTAGTGCTTGCGGTGACGCGGGCAGCATTGCCCACCCTGCCGCCGGTGGCGCCCTTGGGTCCACGCTCTATGGAGGACCGGCCTGTCGGGCCATGCGCTGCGGCTGCGCGGGCGGCGGGCCGGAGGAGGAGCCTTTGCGGCCAGCCTGCCGAACGTCCGCATCCCCAACTATAGAGGCCAGGGCGGCTGATCTCCGATCTCATGCCAGCGGCGAGAGGAGAACCACGACGGCCCTGCCTCCTCTCGTGGTCACTGGATCGTCCGAGCTGTGCGCTGGAAGGCCCGGGTCGCCTCGAAATCCAGCACCCCGGCCGTGCAACCGAAGGCCTGGACGCAGTGCGCCGCCACCGCGTTGCCGAACCGTGCGCTCTCCACCAGGCCCCAGCCGCGCAGCCGGCCCAGCAGGAACCCCGCCACCCAGCAGTCGCCTGCGCCCGAGGTGTCCACGGCCTTGACGGCGTACGATGGCACATAGGCCTCCTCGCCCTCTCCGAACACGTAGCTGCCCTTCGGCCCCAGCTTCACCGCCACGATGCGCACGCCGTGCTCGTGCAGCCGCCGTACGATCTCGCGTGGCTCGCTCGTGCCCGCCACGCGCTCGGCCTCCTCGATCGAGGGCAGGAACAGGTCCAGGTGCGGCAGGCACGGCCCGACCACGGGCATGTAATCCTGGAGGCGGTCGTTGAACACCGTGTCCATGCACGTCGTCACGCCCGCGGCCCGCGCGGCCTGGAGCACTTGGGCGCATTGCGCTCCGTCAAACGTGGGCATCACCATCGTGCCCGCCACGTGCAGGACCTTCGCCTGCCTCACGATGTCCATATTGACGTCTGCCGCGCACAGCGTGGCGTTCGCCCCCATCGTGTGCAGGAAGCGCCGCTGCCCGTCGGCCCCCACGATCACGAAAGTGAACGAGGTCGAAGCCTTCGGGTCCACGACCACCCCGCGCGAGTCGATCCCCGCGTCGTTGAGGGTCTTCGAGACGAAGTTGCCGAACACGTCGTCGCCCACCTTGCCGATCACGCTGGTCTCGAGGCCCAGCTTGGCCATGGCGATGCCCGCGTTGGCCGCGCAGCCGCCGATGTGGAGTTCCATGTGATCGAAGAGCCGCAGGCTGCCCTTCGGCGGAATGTCGTCAATCGGCGAGCCGAACGCATCGGCCACCAGGATGCCCAGGCAACAGACGTCCATGGCCCAACTCCTCTGCCGCAACCGTGCGGGTGGATGACAGCGACCGCGCTCTCGTGCTCGGCGGCCAATGCTAGCAACGCCCAGAAGCCCTGTCAAATCGCGCGACACGGGCCGAGCGCGGCGGGCAACACGCCTGTCACCCTCCCGCGATGCGGCGCATGGCGAGAGATAGGAGTCCCAAATCGCTTGACGGCTCACGCATCGGGTGTATAATGTAAGTGGTGACATAGTTTCCTTCCCCTACCCCCGGCTGGAAGGAGGCGCACGATGTGGCGAGAGCTGCTGCGGCGACGGGCGGCGGAGCGGGAGGCCACAGCCAGCGAGGAGGCCGCGCTCGAGCGTTACGTCGAGCACCCCTCGCGGGTCCGTGACTGGGTGGAGGCCCGAATCCGCCAGGCACCCTGGTGGTGTATCTCGTTCCTCGTCCATGTGTGCGCGCTGCTCGTGCTCTGGAGCTGGCCGGTCCGGAGCCATGCCGATATTGAGACCCCCATCACCGAACTGCCTGTGTCGCTTGTAGATAAGGCGGAGCCCGAGATTCAGGAGCGCGAGGAGGCGAAGCCGCCTCAAGACCCGCCCATGGAGCTGGAGGATTTCGAGATCGCCGAGGTGCCCGAGGTGATGCTGCGCGGCGAGGCGAGCGAGGTGGAGCCCCTCACGCCCGTCGAGCCGGCCGAAGGGTCGCCCTTCGACGACCCGCAGCTTCCGCGTCTCGATGGCCTGCCAGTGATCGGCACGGAATCCATGAATCCGCTCCTCCCGCCGCCGGGCAGGCTGCCGCCCGGCGACCGCAAGAAGCTGCGCGAGGCCATCGAGGGCAAGCCCGTCGGCAAAGAGATCATCACCCTCGTGCCGCCGCTGATCGCGGCGCTCAACTGGCTGGCCCAGGCGCAGGAGCGCGACGGGAGCTGGGACGCGAAGGCCTGGGAAGGGGCGAATTCGTACAAGGTCGGCATGGGCGGTCTGGCGCTCCTGGCCTTCCAGGGCGCGGGGTTCACCCACAAGCAGGGACGCTACAGGCAGGTGATCCAGCGGGGACTCGACTGGCTGCGGAACAACCAGCGCGACGACGGAAGTTTCGCGTGGGAAACGTTTTATGAACAGGGCATCGCCAGCATTGCCGTTTGCGAGGCCTACGCCCTGACGGGCGACCCGCGCGTGGGGCGCATGGCGCAGCGCGCCATCGGCCACATTGTGGCCCAGCAGCCCGACCACGGCGGCTTCCGCTACGGCGGCGCCGTGCCGAAGGACCAAGGGGATGTGTCGGTCACTGGCTGGCAGATCATGGCCATCAAGTCGGCCCTGATGGCGGGACTGGAGGTGCCTCCGACGGCGGTCGAGCGGTCGCGGGTCTTCCTGCGGAACAGCGCCCGCGATTACGGGGCGAGCGCCTACCTTGTGGGCGACCCCGGGGCCGGCTCGGCGGCTATGACCGCCGTGGGCCTCCTCTGCCGCATCTTCCTCAACGACGGCCGCCAGTACGACAACGAGATCGGCCAGACCGCCGCCTACCTGAGCCGCCGCGAGAATCCCGGCCTCGACGCGCCCCCGACCGGGGCATCCAAGGAACTGGTGGCCGACCTCTACTACACCTACTACTCGTCCCTGGCCATGTTCCAGGTCGGCGGCGAGCACTGGCGCGCGTGGCAGAAGATGTATCTGGAGCCGCTCAAGGCGGCCCAGGTGACTGCGACCCGCGACGCCGCGGGCAGGTTCGTCAAGGGAAGCTGGGAGCCGGCCAAAGATCGCTGGGGCGCCCGCGCCGGCCGAGTCTACACCACGGCCATGGGCGCGCTGTGCCTCGAAGCCCCCTACCGCTTCCTGCCCATGCTCCAGGCCAGGCCCTGAACGGGACGGTGAGAGGAGTCCGCAGAAAACGATCAGAAGTGCGCTTGACAGACCCTGTGCGAGCGCTATAATCGAGCGGTACATCGGAGTGTACGGCCGAAACTCCCCAGGAGGTCCCCGAGATGGCCGATGAGCTGAACCCGCAGGGAGTTGACGAGAGTCAGCTCGAGCAGTACGTCGAGAAGGAGCCCAGCAAGTGGGAGGAGTTCCTCAACCGCCAGCTTCGCCGGGCGCCCTGGTGGACGATCTCGTTGCTCGTGCACGTGATCGTGCTGATCATCCTCTACAGTTGGCCTTACCATGCCCTCGCTCGTGACGAAGTCATCACGACTATTCCTGTCAACCTCGTCGAGGACGTGACGCCCGAGGTCCCGCCCGAGCCCCCGCCGGAGCCGCCGGAAGAGAAGATTGACGAAGAGTTCGACGTCCCCATCGAAGACATCCCGATCTCGCCTGAGCCGGTGAGCAAGGACGACCCGGGCCCCGACCTGGACATGGACCCGATGCAGGACATCGTGAAGGACGTCGAGCGTCCGGTGCAGAGCATTGACCCGCCGTCGAACACGCCGGTGTTTGCGGTGGACAGCACGGCAGTGAAGGGCCTGACGCGCGGCATCTACTCGGGCCGGAAGAACTTCGGCACGGGCACGGCCGCCGGCGGCCGCGGCGGCACCAACCGCCACGCCGAGAGCGCCGTGATGGCCGGCCTCATCTGGCTCGCCAAGGCCCAGGAGGCCGACGGGCACTGGGACTGCCAGAAGTGGGACGGCGGCGGCAACTTCGACGTGGGGATGACCGGCCTCGCCCTGCTGGCCTTCCTCGGCGCCGGCTACACGCACACCAAAGGCAAGTTCAAGAGCACGGTGGAGAATGGCCTCGAGTGGCTCTCGAAGAACCAGAAGGACAACGGCAGCTTCGGCTGGAAGACCTTCTACGAGCAGGGCATCGCCACGATGGCCGTCTCCGAGGCCTACGGCCTCACCCAGTCGCCCGCCGTGGGCCGCATGGCTCAGAAGGCCATTGACTACATCTGCAAGACACAGCCCGACCACGGCGGCTTCCGCTACGGCGGCGCCGTGCCGAAGGACGAGGGCGACATGTCGGTGACCGGCTGGCAGATCATGGCGATCAAGTCGGCCATCTGCTCCGAACTCAAGGTGCCCCAGGAAGCCGTCGAGCGCTCGCGCGTGTTCCTCAAGAACACTTACCGCGACTACGGCGGGAGCTCCTACCTGGCGGGCAGCCAGGGCAGCTCGCCGGCCATGACCGCCATTGGCATGCTCTGCCGCCAGTTCCTGGGCGGCGACTACGACGCCGAGATCATGGCCGCGGCCGACTATCTGCGCCAGCAGCAGCAGAAGAACCCCCCGGTCGGGCCCAACACCGGCAAGGACCACCTCGTGGGCGACCTCTACTACACCTACTACTCCGTGCTGGCCATGTTCCAGATGGGCCGCGAGTACTGGAACGACTGGAACAAGCTCTTCCGCGACCCGCTCGTGAAATGCCAGATCTCGCAGGTGAACGACGAGCGCGGGCGCTTCGTGCGCGGAAGCTGGGACCCCGCGAACCACTTCTGGGCCAAGGGCCGCGGCGGTCGCGTCTACGCCACGGCCATGGCCGTGCTGAGCCTGGAGGTCTACTACCGCTTCCTGCCCGTCTACAAGAAGTAGCGCCGCGAGCCCATTGCTGAAGCAGAAACGTGCCGCCAGGCACTCGCCCGGCGGCACGCTCATGTCGGGGGGCGCATCGGCGCTCAGTCGTCGGCGTGGGGGCCGTGAGCCGGCTGGAGGAGAGCCCTGGGGCCCCGCACCCCGAGCAGGCGGCGGGCCGCGCGCGGCGGGGGAAGGGCAGGCGAGCTCACGCGCTCGACCACGACCCGCAGCGTGGCGGTCAGATGCGCCAGGCTGAACGGCTTGGCGAGGAAAACCGCGCCGAGTTCCTCGCACGGCCCGCTCAGGTGGCGCGGGTCGCCTGCGCTCATCACCACAAACTTGCAGCCCTCCGCCCTGTGTACGAACCGCCGCGCAAGGCGCAGGCCCCCAATGTCCGGCAGATCAATGTCCACTACCACGAGGTCGGCGGGACGCGCGCGCCACGCGAGCAGCGCCTCCACGCCCGAGGAGGCCACCGTCACCTCGAACCCGCTCTCCTCAAGCACCTCGGCCAGAGTCTCGGCGAGGCTCTCATTGTCGTCAATGACCAGCGCTCGCTGAACGGCCATTGCAGGGTCCCTCGACAGTACCGCTTCTTGCAATGGCGTTCCAGTGCAAATCGTGTGCCGGCCATTCCGTGGATGATGGCTCCCCAGGTGCCTCACCGCAAGGGATTGAGCGATGGCGGGTTACGCCTGCCGGCGGCCGGCCCGGCAGGGAGCGGCCCGCCGCCCCGCAGCCACTGCGCCTGCCATTCTGGCGCGCCGCCGGCAGTCATTGCCCTCGGGACGGCGAGGTGGGGCTGATGTCGAGCCGCAGGAGCTCGCGCCGGGCCTCCAGCCCCTCGGGTTGGTCGGCGAACTCCAGGGCCAGTTGGGAAAGTATCTCGACCAGCGCTCCCCGGTCTCCGGCCATGCGGTGGCAGACAGCCAGGGAGGCAAGGGCGCGAGGGCGCTCGTGGCGTGTCGCCCAGCGCAGCCAGGCGTCGGCCACAGCCCGAGCGGCGGCCATGTCGCCACGCACGCGGTGGCAGTCGAAAAGCCCCGCGTAGGCGGCATCCACGGCGCCCCGGAGACGGGCGCGCCGCGCGGTGTCGCCCGGCAGCACCTGGAGCAGTTGCAGGCCGCGGCTCACCGCGCTCTCGAGGTAGCCGAAGGCCGCCAGTTCGGCCACCTCGGCCGTGTCGTAGGCGACCGGGTGGCGACGCTGCACCCTGCCCGCCGCGAGGAGGCGGATCGCTTCGCGACGGGTGGCCGGCGCGGCCGCCGGCGCCAGGGCGTTCAGGAGCAGCGTGGTGGCCTCCCAGTGCTCGTCGCGCTCGACGAGGAGCCGGGCGGTCTCGAGCGCCGCGCGGGCCCCCAGGGCGCCGCCGGGGGCGAGAGCCAAGGCGTGGCGGGCGGCGCCCAGCGCGGCCTCCGCATCGGCGGGGGCGAGTTGGGCCGCCGCTGCCAGCGCCGCCTCCGCCGCGCGGCAGGCGAGGGCCGGCGGGAGCTTGCCGGGCGGCAGTCGGCTCGCCCAACGCGCGGCGCCGGGCGCATCACCGCCAGCCGCGCAACTCTCGGCGAGCAGGGTGAGTTGCTCGGGACCCAGGGTGTCCGCACGCGCGGCTCCCGCCGCCCATTCCAGCAGGCGCGAACTGGTTCCCTTGGGTCCCAGTTGCTCGCAAGCTCGGAAGATGGACGCGGCGGCGGCCGCAAGGTGGGTGCCGCTGGGATAGGCGCGCGCCAGGCGCACGAGGGAGTCGAGCGCCTGGCGTGGGTTGCCAAGCTGAAGCTGCGTGTCGGCCAGCGCCTGGAGCACCAGCGGCGAGGGCGCCTCGCGAAGCTCGGCCTCCAGGCGCGATGCCGTCTCGATTCCCTGGCGAAGGGCCTGCTCGAGCGCACGCAGGTCGTCCGAATCGCGCTTTGCGCGCAGCAGGGCGATGGCCTCCAGTGCGCCCGCGGGGTCGCCCACGCGCATCCTGGCAGTCGCCAGCAGGCGGAGGACGTCCGGGTGCCCCTGGCCCTCCTGCGGGACGGCTCGCTGCGCGTGGGAGGCGGCATTTGCCCAGTCGCCCTGCGCGGCGTATGCCTCGGCCACGGCCTGGTGGGCAGACGCCGCGGCCTGAGGGTTGGCGATCTGGCCGGCCAGCGCGGCGAGGGCCGCGGGGGCCGGCGTGCCCTTGCGGCGGTGGCGGGCGAACTCGAGGGCGAAACGCGCCTCAGGCTCGGCTTCGGCCAGCCGGGGAGGCGCGCCGTCCATCGTGCCGACGCGCACGCAGTGGGGCAGGGTGCCCGGTTCGGCGCACGTGTGGAACGCGATGGCCGCGCCATCGGGCGACCAGGAGGGCATCAGGTTGGCCAGGCCGTCGGCGGCGAGGGTGAGGGTGGACTTGCCTTCGGGGTCCACCACCAGGATGTCGGCCGGCTGCCCTCCTGCCCCCGGGTCGCCCGTGGCGGGGCCGAGCGGCAGCGACACGAAGGCCAGCGCATCGCCCTTCGGCGACCAGGCCGGGGCGAGGCAGGCTCCCGCCAGGTTGCGCGCGAGCACGCGGCGGGTCCCCGAGGCGGGACTCCACAGGGCGATCTCGGCGAAGCCGGGGCACAGGTGCCGCTCGGCCACGTAGGCCAGCAGGTCTCCCCGCGGCGACCAGGCGGGCCAGTAGCCCGGCACGTACTCGCGGAAGATCGCGGGCTCGGCCACGCTGTAGGCGGAGCCCTCCAGCGGGGCGAGGCAGAGCGCCCAGGGCTCCCCCGGCCTCGCCCGCGCCACGAACGCCACGCGGCGGCCGTCGGGCGCCACGGCCGGGCCCCGGGCCTCGCACAGGCCGGCCGCCAGGGTGCGCGGCGGCCCGCCCGCGGCCGGCACGCAGTGCAGCGCCCAGCCGCCCGGGCCATCGGCCGACACGACCACCGAGCGCCCGTCGGGCGACCAGGCCAGCTCGGCCGCGCCCTGCACGCAGGGGGCCTCCCAGGCGGCGCGGTCGGCCGCGCCCCCCGCCGACAGGATGTGAAGGCGGAGCAGGGGCGGCCGGCCCTGATCGCGGAGCACCACGGCGCAAGCCACCTGGTCGCCTTGCGGCGAAGAGGCGATGGCCACCGGCGGCGCCGAGAAGCGCGCCGCCGCCAGCTCCGCGCGACGGCCCGACGCCACGTCCACCTCGCGCACGGCCACCGTGCCGTCGGGGCGCAGGGCGGCGTACCGCAGCGTCCTCCCATCGGGCGACCAGGCCGGCGGGTAGAAGACGGGCCACTTCCGCACGCACCCCGCCAGCACCGCAGCGGCCAGCGTCAGGGCCAGGCCGCCGGCGAGTGCCACGCGACTTGACCGCGCGCGCCGCGTCTGGTTAAATGGCGCTGCCCATCGGGCAGGAGCAGGCAACGTGGCGGAAATCTTCGTGGCAGGCATCATCCAGGGCTCGCTTCAGGACCGCTCGATCCACGCCCAATCGTACCGCGAGCGCATCGTGGGCCTCCTTCGCGCGCGGTTGCCCGAGGTCCAGGTCTACTGCCCGATCGAGAACTACCCGGACTCGCTGAGCTTCTCCGACGTCGTGGCCCACAGCACCTTCCTGGGCCTGATGGCGCGCGCCGCCGAGGCCGACGTGCTGGTGGCCTATGTGCCCGAGGCCAGCATGGGCACGGCCATCGAAATGTGGCAGGCCCACCGCAGCGGGCGCCTCGTGGTGGCCATCTCGCCGATGGCGGCCAACTGGGCCGTGCGGTTCCTGTCCGACGTGCTGCTGCCCGACCTCGAGGCATTCGAGCGGTTCGTGCGCGACGGCCGGTTCGAGCGCCTGCTGGAGGCCCGGGGGATTATAGCGCGCGAGGCGCGGTCAAGCCAGCCCCAGGCGGAGCTCGCCTGAATGAGCCCGCACGAGCCGTTCCACCTCCTCGGCGCCACGCGGGATGATCTGTGCGCCTGGCTCTCGGCCCAGGGCCAGCCCGCGTACCGCGCCGACCAGTTGCTCCGCTGGCTCTACGCTTCCGACGCCGCCAGCTTCGAAGCAATGGCCAACCTGCCCAAGGCCCTCCGCGCCGCGCTCGCCGGGCGGGCCGTGGCCTACACCACCCGAGCGGCCGCCACTCGCACCAGCGCCGATGGCACGCAGAAGCTGCTGGTCGCCCTGGCCGACGGCGAGGCCGTGGAGACGGTAATCGTCCCCGAGGGCCAGCGGCGCACGGTGTGCGTCTCCACCCAGGTGGGTTGCGCGATTGGCTGCCTGTTCTGCGCCAGCGGCGCCGACGGACTCGTGCGGAATCTGGCCCCCGGGGAGATCGTCGAGCAGGCCCTCCACGCCCGACGGGCCATGGCCCCGGCGCACCTCAGCCACCTCGTGGTCATGGGCATGGGCGAGCCGCTGATGAACCTGGACGCGCTGCTGCGCGCGCTCGGCGTGTTCACGGCGCCCTGGGGGCTGGCTCTGAGCCCGCGGCGGATCACGGTGTCCACCGTCGGCCTTCCGGAGGGCATCCGCCGGCTGGCCGCCGAGGGGCCGGGGGTGAACCTGGCCGTCTCGCTGCACGCCGCCGACGACGTGACGCGCGAGCGCCTCGTGCCCCACGCGCGCCCCGTGGCCCAGGTGGTGGCGGCGGCACGCCAGTACCTGCGCCGCACGGGGCGCGAGGTGACCTTCGAGTGCGTGCTCGTGGCCGGCGCGAACGACTCGCCTGCCGACGCCCGGGGCCTCGCCGACGCGGTCGGGCGCGAGCCGATCCTGGTGAACCTGCTGCCCCTCAACCCGGCGGCGGGCCGCGGCCTCGAGGAGCCGCCGCCGGCGCGGGTCGAGCGGTTCGTGGCGGAGCTCCGGCGGCGCGGGGTGCGGGTGCAGGTGCGCCGGCGGCGGGGCGCCGACATCGAGGGAGCCTGCGGGCAACTGCGCCGGCGGGCCGTTTCCGCCGCGGCTGGGGACAGCGCAACCCCTGGTGCCGCTGAGACTTGTGAGTGAGCCGACGCGCCGCTTTTCGTGTTGACCCTTCTGGGCCGGTTGTGCTATAATCAGCGGCCGCCTCGCGCGGGGTTTGGCGGGGATGGTCCGGCTGGCGGGCAGGAGTTCGCGCTGCCCCTGGGCTGTCGCGTTCGGGAGGGGTGCCCCCCGACTTGCGCCACCGGGCGCCGAGACACGAGTATGGCAGCGATCCTTCGAGTCGTGAACGGCCAGCGAACGGGGCAGCGGGTGACCGTGGGCGCCGGGGAAACCCTCTCGATCGGGCGCTCCGGAGAGAGCGACCTCCAGCTTCTGGGCCTGGGCGTCTCGCGCTTCCACTGCGTGGTCGAAGAACACGCCGACGACGTGGTGGTGGCCGACCTCAACTCCAGCAACGGCACGTTTGTGAACGGCCAACGGGTCAAGCGGCAGCCGCTACGCGTGGGCGACGAGATCGAGATCGGCACGATCAAGCTGGTCGTGGAGGCTGTGCCTCAACGTCGGGCCGAACCCGTGAGCTGCTACTTCACCGAGTCGAGCGGCAGCGAGACGCGGGTGGTGCCCACCGTCAGGTTGCCAGACGCCACGGGACCCGCGCGCCCGGGTGCCGCAGACCCGGGCGACCAGGAATTGCTCCGCCACCTGGGCGCCCTTGAGAAGGTCTACAAGGCCATCTCGGCCGAGGAGCGCCCCGCGCGGCTGATGGCGATGGTGATGGACACCGTGCTCGAGGTGGTTCGGGCCGAGCGCGGGTTCCTGCTGCTGAGCGAGAAGGGCGGGGGGCTTCGCGCCCAGGTGGCCCGCACGGCGCCCTGGGCCTCGGTGGACCCCCGGCTGCCGGTCAGCCGCTCGGTGCTGCGGGCCTCTATCGAGCGGGGCGCCTCCGTGCTCTGCCCCGACCTCCAGGCCGGCGCCAACGGCGCCCAGGCGTCCACCGGCCACACCCGTTCGGTGCTGTGCGCCCCGCTCCAGTCGGGCGACCGCGTGCTCGGCGCGCTCTACCTGGACGTGGCGGCGAGCACCTGGCAGTTTACGAAGCAGGACGCCGAGATCGTGGGCGCCATCGCCCGCCACACGGGGCTGGCCCTCCACAAGGCCGAGCTGGTGGACGACCTCGAGCGGCTCTTCGTGGGCGCCATCGAGACCCTGGTGGCCGCGGTGGAGGCGAAGGACATTTATACCTACGGCCACTCCGCGCGCGTGAGCAAACTGGCCCGCCGCATCGCCGAGGGCATGGGCCTCGCCGAGCCCGAGCAAGAACAGGTGAAGCTGGCCGGCCTGCTGCATGACATCGGCAAGATCGGCATCCCCGAGGCCGTGCTGAGCCAGCGCGGACACCTGACCGAGGACGAGTGGGCCTACGTGCGCAGCCACCCCCAGATCGGCGAGAGCATCATCCGCCAGATGGGCAGCGACCGCGTGGCCATGCTCTGCCAGCTTGTGCGACACCACCACGAACGGCTCGATGGAACGGGCTACCCCGACGGCCTGACCGGCGACGCCATCCCACTCGGCGCCCGCATCCTGTCGGTGGCCGACGCCTACGACGCCATGCGGTCTAACCGGCCCTATCGCTCGCCCTACTCGGCCAAGGAGGCGATCGCCGAGCTGCGCCTCAATTCCGGCAGGCAGTTCGACGTCGAGGCCATCGAGGCCCTCGCCGAGCTGCGCTCGGAGGCGCGGCAGGCCGCCGGCGCGGAGGAGGCATGAACGAGGCCCCCGCGGCACGCCATCCCATCTCCCCCAAGGCTGCCGCCCTCCTCTGCGCGGTGGCGCTCCTCGGCGCCGGGCACGCCGCCGCCGGCCAGACCCCAACGCCCCCCGTGCTGATCCGGGCCGACATCTTCGCGCGCGAGGGCGCCGACATTCTCTACGCTCTCGGCAACGTGCACCTCGAGCGCGGCGACGCCGTGATCACCTGCGACGCCGCCGTGATCTGGACCGCCGAACAGGAGGCCTACCTCGAAGGCCATATCCTCTACCGCACGGGCAAGAGCGTGATGGAGGCCGAGCGGGCCTACGTCCGCTGGTCCGCCGTCAAGGATGAGCTCACCGGCGCCGAGAAGAACAAGGTGGACCGCGGCTTCCTGTTCAACGCCGTCATCCGCTGGAGCGAGCGGCCCGACCAGGTGACCTGGCAGGTGCGGGCCGAAGAGGTCCTTCAGACCGACGTGCAGCGCTTCCTCGCCCGCGGCGGCCTCACCCTCAGCCCCTGCCAGTTCCACGAGCCGCACGCCTTCTTCCGCGCCAGCGAGGTCGAGCTCGTCACCGACGAGCGGCTCATCGCCAACAACCTCACCTACCACGTCCGCGGCGTCTCCCTGCCGCCCATCTGGCTCTTCCCCATCTACTGGCCCAAGCTCTACGTGCCCCTGGGCTGGCAATGGCCCGAGTTGAACCTCGAGGTCGGCAACTCCTCCCGCTTCGGCTTCTATGCGCGCACCGAGATTCTCTACGAAATCCCCGAGCGGCTCTTCGGCCTCCTGCGCGCCGAGGTGGGCGTGAACCTCGACTACTTCTCCAAGCGCGGCTTCGCCTACGGCGGCAGCCTCGCCTACGAGAGCCAGAACCGCCGCGACCCCAGCCCCCTCGGACGCGACCTGATCCGCGGCCGCTTCGACGCCTACCGCGTGCCCGACGACAGCGGCAAGGACTACGACGAGTTCGACCTCGGCACCACCGACCGGTACCGCGTGCGCTTCTTCCACTCGCAGGACTTCCCCTCGGGCCTCGAACTGGACCTCGAGTACCAGTATTACACCGACGCCGGCTTCCGCCAGGAGTACTTCCCGGTGGACTACGAGACCGGCAAGCCGATGGAGAACCGCGCCTACGTCAAGTACCCGTTCGGCCCCGGCGCCGCCTACGCGCACGTCCGCCTGCGCAACGAGAAGTGGCTCGACAGCACCGAGTACCTCCCGCAGGTGGGCCTCAACGTCTTCTCCTACCCCATCCTCGGCAACCTGCTCTACACCGGCCACCTCGAGTTCGCCTACATTCGCCGCCGCCTCTCGGTCCTCCGCCTCGACCCGGGGCAGTCGCCCTTCGACCCCGACTATGAGCGCAAGCGGCGCAAGTGGAACTTCTTCTACGACGGCGACCCCAGCTACCCCATCCTCCCCCTGGAGTCCACGCCCCAGGAATACATGTCCGACGGCCGCGACCTCTGGCGCCTCAACACCTACCACCAGCTCGCCCTGCCGTTCGACCTCTCGATCTTCCACATCGAGCCCTTCGTGGGCTTCCGCGGCACGTACTACTCCGATACCCTGGACGGCGGCAGCGACTGGCGCAGCCTCTTCGCCTACGGCGGCCGCATCTCCACCCAGTTCTGGCGCTCGTGGGACGACGTGCGCGTCCACGCACCGCTCCTCGACCTCCAGGGCGTGCGCCACGTCATCGCCCCCGAGATCCGCTTCCTCTCGATCCAGAAGCCCTCGATGGGGGTAGACGAGTTGATCCTCACCGACGACACCGACTTCTACCAGCCCCCTCGGAACCCGCGCTACTCGTTTCCCGCCCGGCCGTACCGGCCCCTCGACACCACCGGGCTGGCGTTCGGCGACATTGACGCCATCACGCCCGTGAGCCTCGTGAACTTCAGCTTCCTCAACCGCTGGCAGACCCGCCGCGGCGGCAGCGTGGTGGACTTCCTCTCGATCGACCCGAACATCACCTTCTACACCGACAGCGGCCGCGACAACTGGGGCCGCTCCCGCGGCGACTGGAGCATTGACACCCGCTTCACCCCCGTGCACGGCCTGCACCTGTATCTCGACTTCGGCGAACGGGTGTGCGGGGACGCCCTCGACCGCCCGCACGACGTGACCTTCATCAACTCGGGCGCGGCCATCGAGCTCAGCGAGCGCTGGGCCCTCTTCCTCTCCTACCGCGTCGAGGACCCGTACTCGACCCAATGGGCCGCCCGCCTCATCTACCAGATCAACAACAAGTGGCGCGTGGACGCCCAGTACGAGACCAACACCGAGCGCGGCTACGACAGCAGCACCGCCTTCCGCCTGACGCGCGACCTGCACGACTGGATCATCGAATTCGTCTTCCAGAACGACGAGTCGGGGCTGAACAACCTGGTGGGCGTGAGCCTGCAACCCAAGGGCCGCCGCGAGCTCATCAGCGGCCTCGAGTACACGCGCGACCTGCGCGCCGGCCTCAACGCCCACCAGCGCGAGTCGTACCAGCAATTCGACTACTGAGCTCTCCGGCCGCGGGCCGCGGCCGCCGCCGGCCCCTCGCCGACCGACCAGGAGCGGCGTCTTGAGCCCCTCGCCCCGCCGTGTGGACCAGCTCTGGCTCGACTACCAACGCACCCGCGACGAACGGGTGAAGGCCGACCTCGCGCGCGCCTGCATGCGGCGCGTCTACGCCATCGCCAAGAAGCTGCGCGCCGAGATGGGAGGCGTGCCCAGCCTCCAGGACCTGGTGGACGCGGGCCTGGTGGGCCTGATGGAGGCCTTCGAGCGCTTCGACCCCTCGCGCGGCGTCTACTTCGAAACCTGGTGCTCGTGGCGCGTACTGGGCGCGATGCGCGACGACCAGCGCAAGCGCGCCTGGGCGAGCGAGGCCGTGCGCCTGAAGGCCCAGCGCCTGCGCCGCGCCGCCGCCGAAATGGCCAGCGCGCGCGGCCGCGCCCCCACCGACGAGGAGCTGGCCGAGGCCCTCAGCGTCTCCACGGCCGAGGTCGCCGAGCTCTGGCGCCACGTCGAGCGGCGCCGTCCCGTCTCGCTCGACAGCACCCACGAGGAGGGCGGCGCCGACGGCGATCCGGCCCTCGCGGACCGCCGGGCCGACCCCGCGCAGCTCCTGCTCGCCAAGGAGGCGCGCGAGCTGCTCCTGGACGCCCTCAAGGAGCTGCCCGACAAGCAGCGCTACACCCTGCTCCTCTACTACTTCGAGAAGCTCACCATGGCCCAGGTGGGAAGAGTGCTCGAGGTCAGCGAGAGCCGGGTCTCGCAGCTCCACTCGGCCGCCCTGCGCACCCTCGCGCGGCGGCTCGGCCCGCGCCAGGACGAGCTCCTCAGCGCGCTGGGCGTCTGACCCGGTCGCCTATTCCGCCGCCCCAGGGAAGGAGAGGCGCTACTCGAGGCTGCGCTCGCGCGTGGCCAGGGGCGCGAACCAGGCGGACGCATCGGCGGCCGCCGTGGCGAAGGCCTCGGCCGCGCGGTCGTCAGCCTCGGCCCACATCCGCAGGGCGATCAGGTAGTGGAGGAGCGGGGCCGGCATGCCGGCCGCCTGCGCGGCCTGCTGGAAGGCGGCGGGGCCGGTCTGCCGCAGCATGAAGGCGGCGGCCGCGGCCCGCGGCGCATCGCCCTCGGCCGCCGCGGCGAGCTTCTGCCACAGGGCGTTCGCCCGGTCCGCGTCGCGCATCTCCGCCGCGACGCACGCGGCGCGCAGCAGGCCCTCCGCGTGGCCGGCGGCCTCGTATTGCGGCAGCGCGCTGGACAGGGCTCCCGCGCGCACGTAGGCATCGCCGAGGGCCAGGCTGAAGCTCGAGCGCGCGACGGGGCTGTCGTAGAGCTCGCAGGCGCGGCGGTAGTCGACGAGGAGCGCCGCGCCGTCCGGGTCGTCGGGCTCGATGGCGGCCATGGAATCGGCGAGCGCGCGCAGGGCCTCGGCGGGGAGCGTCTGGCGCTGGCGGGCGTAGTGGACGAGGAGCGCGAGGGCCTCGCGGCGGCGGCCGGCGGCGGCCGCGGCGCCGATGGCCTTGGCCACGGCGGGCGCGAGCGCGTCGTTGGGGTAGGCCGCGTAGGCGGCGGCCGCCTGGCTGAAGGCGCCGGCCGCGATGTGAAGCGACAGCAGGCGGTTGGCGGCGGCGGCCAGTTGGGGGTGCAGCACGCCCAGGTGGAGGCGGGCGTAGTCGAGCAGTTGGAGCGCGTCGGCCGGCCTCTTCGCCGCCAGCGCCGCGTCGGTTGCGGCGGCGAACACGGCCACCATCTGCGGGTCGTCCGGCGGCTGGGCGAAGAGCTCGTGGATGGCGATCGGCTTCAGCCACTCGCCGCGCGCCACGAAGGCCTTGGCCAGGCGCGCGGCCGGGCCGTCGGCCCCCATGAGCTTGGCGGCCTCGCCGGGGAAGACCTTGAGCATGTCGCGCACGAGGGTGAGGGCGTCGTCGAGGCGGCCCGCGTCGGTCGCCTCCCGCACGGCCCGCAGCAGGACGGGCGCCAGCTTGGGCTCGTTGAGAGCCTCGGCGAGGCGCGCCACGCGCGTATGCGAGCCGGTGGCGCAGAAGGCGTTGGCCAGCTCGACGGCCGACTTGCTGAGCGCCGGGCTGGCGAGCTTTTCGCCCGCGCAGAAGGTGAGCACGGCCATGGCGTCGTCCTGCTTGCCGCGCTGGGTGTAGTGGTCGCTCGCCCGGGCGAAGGCGTCGGCCAGGCCCTCGGTGGGGTAGGCGTCGTAGAGCTCGCGGAGCTTGTCGAAGCGCCCGTTGTTGCACAGGCCGTCGCCGAGCTGGCGCACGCGCGCGGCCAGGAAGGCGTGCACGGCGCCGGCGCCGAGCGCCTTGACGACTCCGGCCAGGTTCTGGCGCTCGGGCGCGAACACGGCGGCCCGCAGCACGGCCAGGGCCTCGTCGTAGGCGCGGTTGTTGAGCATTTGCGCGATGTACGGGGGGAACTGCCAGAACCAGGCCTCGGCCACGTCGCCGCCGCTGGACGCGATCTGCGCGAGCGCCTGCACGGCGTCGGCGAAGTCGTTGAGGCTGGCCGAGCAGAAGAAGCGGTGGAGGCGCGCGCGCGAGAGGAGGGCGGGCACCTGCTCGTGCGCCACCCTGGGGGCCAGCTCCTCGATGCGGCGCAGCGCGTCGGCGGCCTCGCGGTAGCGGCGTTCGGCCTCGTGGCATTGGGCCAGGCCCACCAGGGCCTCGAGGCCCTCGTAGCGCCCTTCGTAGCCCTGCGCGATCTTCTGGTACTGGATGCGGGCCTCCTCCACGTTGCCGTCGCGGAAGAGCACCTCGGCGGCGTCGGTGAGGCTCAGCTTGGCGGGGGGGAACTCCTGTTCGACGGTGAAGCGGCGCACCCGCAGCCGGGTCCGCTCGGTGAAGAGGCCGGCGGCGAACTCGCGGCGGTCGCGGTGGAGCTGGCGCGCGAGGGTGAGGTCGTTGTAGGCGAGGTGCACCGGCGGCTCGCCGTCGGCGGTGGCGATGCGGAGGCTCATGCCCATCGCATCGCGGCTCAGGGTCATGCGGTACCAGACGCCGGGGCGCAGGGGCGGGCACTTGCGTTCGGCCACCTCCTGCTGCTGGTTCATCAGCACCAGGCGTGGCTGGGGCTGCTCTTTGCCGCCGAACGAGAAGCGGCAACTGTGGCGCCAGTCGGAGCCCAGGAAGCAGCCGATCACGGGGTTCGGCTGGGGCGAGCCGTCGGGGTTGGCCGGCACGCTGGCTTCGAAGGAGATCGTGACCTTTCCGGCGATGAGGGTCTGGGTGTGGATGGCGGCGAAGGGGGCCGCGGCGGCCTCGAGGTGGCCGTCCTCGGTGATGCGCCAGGGGGTGTTGTCTTCGACCACCCAGCGTGGCGCGAGCGCGGGGTCCTGGAACTCATCCTCGAAGACGATCTTGGTGGTGGGCTTCTCCTGTCGGGCCATCTCGCGCTCGAGGGCCTCGGCGCCGATGCGCTTGCCGGTTTCGAGGGCGGCGCGCGCGCGCAGGTCGCTGTCGCGCCGCGTGTCGAGCACCACGGCGGCCGCGGTGAGGCCCACGCCGAGCACGGCGGCGGTGGCGAAGAGGGCCGTGTAGTGGCGCTTGACGAAGCGCCAGGCGCGGTAGAGGGGGCCGGCGGGCCGCGCGCTGATGCTCTCGCCCGCGATGAAGCGGCGGATGTCGTCGGCCAGGGCGCGCATGGAGGCGTAGCGGCGCTCGGGCGTCTTTTCCATGGCCTTCAGCACGATCGTCTGGATGTCGCGGTGGACGCGCGGGTTGAGCTTCTTGAGCGGCGTGGGCTCGTCGTTCATCACCTTGATGAGGGTGTTCATCATCGTGTCGCCGCTGAAGGGCGGGCGGCCGGTGAGCATCTCGTAGAGCACGGCGCCCAGCGAGTAGACGTCGGCCCGGTGGTCCACGCGCGCGCTCTCGCCGCTCGCCTGCTCCGGCGGCATGTAGGCGGGGGTGCCGATCGTGGTGCCCGTGCGGGTGAACTTCGTGTCCGAGTCGAGCTGCTTGGCGAGGCCGAAGTCCAGGATGTGCACGCGGTCCTCGGCGTCAATCATGATGTTGCTGGGCTTGATGTCGCGGTGCACCACGCCGCGGCTGTGCGCGTAGTCGAGGGCGTCGGCCACCTGGGTCGCAATGTCCAGGGCGCGGCGTGTGGTGACCTCGCCGGCCTGGATCAGGCTGGCGAGGTCGCGCCCCTTGATGTAATCCATCGTGTAGTAGTGGCGGTCGTCCACCACGCCCACCTCGTGGATGGGCACGATGGCGGGGTGGCGCAGGCGCGCCGCGGCCTGGGCCTCGCGGCGGAAGCGCGCCACCTGGCCCTCGCTGGCCATGTCGCCGGCCAGGAGCACCTTGAGCGCTACGATGCGGTCCAGGTGGTGCTGGCGGGCCTTGTAGACCACGCCCATGGCCCCGCGCGAGATCTCCTCGAGGATCGTGTGATTGCCGAACGTGCGGCCCCGATAGTCCTGCGATGCGGCGGCGGGCGCGCTGTCGCTCGACGTGCGCGTCGCCGTGTCGCTGTCGGCGTGCGGGGTGCAGTGGGGGCAGAAGGCTGTGCTGCCGCCCTGAGGCTGATGAAGCGGGCCGCCGCACTTGGGGCAGAGAGGCTTGAGCATCAGTGGACCGCAACCAGAGTCGCGCCCCGGGTGGCGCGGGATAGACACATCGGGAGGAACCGCTGCAATCTTCACGATTATAGCGCCGACTGGGCCGTTTTCAATGCGAAAGCTTCTGAGAGGGTGCGGCCGGGAGCGGCAGGTGGCTGCGGGAGCTCCGAAGGGGCGAGATGGGATAGCCCAGGCCGAGGCTGTAGGCGGTATGTCCACATCCCGCGAAGCCCGCGATGCCTCGCGGGACGGGGCGCTCCTCCCTCCCGAAGGCTCCAATGCCTTCGGGAGGGTATCATGGCCCCACGCATCCCGGCCTGCCGGGCGGTATGTCCACATCCCGCGAAGCCCGCGATGCCTCGCGGGACGGGGCGCTCCTCCCTCCCGAAGGCTCCAATGCCTTCGGGAGGGTATCATCTCGCTTGTGGAACGCCGGGACTGGCCCGGCGCTCGGCAAGCGGGACGCTTGCCGCTACAGTTGGCAACTCGCTCGATGTAGCCACGGCGGCGGCCCGGAATTGCAGGTGGCTGCGGGAGCTCCGAAGGGGCGAGATGGGATAGCCCAGGGCAAGCCCTCACCTTTGCCCACATGTCAGGTCTTCGTGGCCCGCAAGTGCGGGCGAGCCGGGTGCAGCTCGGGGGGGACCGAAGGGAGCGCCGGGCTCCGACTCCGACGCCCCCGTTCGGGGTTGAGACCCGGACCGCCAGGGAGCGACCTGCCGCGGGTCTGCGGCCAGGGGGCCGCCTCCCGCGGGTCCGCGACCCGCGGGAGGCTCCAGAGCGCGGAAGGTCTGGGACGGGTTCGGAGGATTCCGGCCTCTCCCTCGTCTCCTTGTGTGAACCTGCGGGAGATCGCGGCCTTGGCCCCGTCTACCGGCTTGGCGGGATCCGCCGGTCGAAGGGGGGCGATCCAGGAAGGTAGGTGATCTCCCACCCGCCACCCGTTGGGTGCCACCCTGAACGGCCTCCGTTGAGGGTGCGGCAAGTGGCAGTCCCTGTGAAGGCACCCTCAAGCGGCGACGCTTGCGGGTGGCACCCACAAGGCCGGCCGCCGGCAGGCGGGCCCCGAGCCAGCATGGGCGTCACCTGGTTTCCTGGGCCGGCTTTCAACGGAACTTTTGCTTGACTTGCCGGCGGAATACGATAAAATTGAAGACTTGCGACTCGCGGTCCTAGCGGCCCGCGCGAGGGCGGAATGCAGCAGAAGGTCGTGGCCATTGATGGACCGGCCGGCGCCGGGAAGACGACGGTCGCTCGCGCGCTCGCGGCCCGCCTGGGCTACGTGTATCTGCCGAGCGGGACGTTCTACCGTGCGCTGGCCTGGAAGGCGCTGGAGACGGGCACGCCGCTGGACGATGAGGCAGCGCTGGCGCGTCTGGCGGATGTCACGGCGATGGACATTCGCGTGGCCGACGACGGGCGCTGCGTGGCGCGGGTGGACGGCGCGGATGTGAGCGCCGCCCTGGGCAGCGCGGCCGTGGGCGACGCGGCGTCGCGCATCTCGGTGTTCCCCGAGGTGCGGCGGCGGATGGTGGGGCTCCAGCGGCGGTTTGCCGAGGAGCGCCCCGTGGTGGCCGAGGGCCGGGACATGGCGAGCGTGGTCTTTCCCAAGGCGGAGCACAAGTTCTACCTCGACGCCTCGGTGGAGGAGCGTGCCCGGCGGCGGGCGCTCGACCTGCGCCAGCGCGGCGAGGAGGCCGACGAGGGGCGGCTGGTGCACGAGATCGCGGCGCGCGACCGCCGCGACAGCTCGCGCCAGGCGGCCCCGCTCCGCCAGGTGGAGGGCGCCGTGCGGGTGGACACCACGAGGCTCTCCGTTGAGGAGGTCGTCGAACGGCTGCTTCGGGCGATGGGCCACCGGGCCTGAGCGACAACGACTTCAGCTACGCCTGCTGGCGGCTCTTCTACCAGTTGGCGTTCATGCTGCTCTTTCGCATCCGAGTCTGGGGCGCCGAACGGGTGCCGCGGGAGGGCGGGGTGATCCTGGCGGCGAACCACCAGAGCTTCCTCGACCCGCCGGCGGTGGGCATGGGGCTGCCGCGTCAGGTGTACTTCATGGCGCGCAGCACGCTGTTCGACGTGCCGCTGCTGGGCGGCCTGCTGCGCGGGCAGCATGCGGTGCCGCTGGAGCGCGGGGCGGCCGACGTCTCGGCCATCCGGACGGCGGTGAACCTGTTGCGTCGGGGCCAGGGGCTGGTGTTGTTCCCGGAGGGCACCCGTTCGCACGATGGGGCGGTGGGCGTGTTCCAGCCCGGCTTCGCCGTGGTGGCGGCTCGGGCGCACGTGCCCGTGGTGCCCGTGGCCGTGGATGGGGGGATGGACGTGTGGCCCCGCTGGCGCAAGGTGCCGACCTGGGGCCGAGTGCGCGTGGCCTACGGCGAGCCGTTGGCGCCGCCCGAGTCGGGCAAGGCGGCGGCGGTGGCGGCTGCCGCCGAGGTGAGGCGGCGCGTGGTGGCGCTGCTGGAGCACTTGAGAGAGCGTCAATGATCGGCCGGCCTATGGGATGGGCCGGCTGCCGTGGCGGCGACCTGCTCCCTCGCTGGGAGGGGCGGCCGCCAGGGTTTCCAGGCCTCTTTTTGAGTTTCGAGGTGTATTCCCGGAATGGGCGCAAACGAACTGGTGAAGGAAATCGGCAAGGACAAGGAATGGCTGGACAGCGAGGTGCAGGCGGCCCTCGAGGGGCAGAGCCTGGATGAGCTCGGGACCCTCTACGACAGGTCCATCCGCAACTTCGAGGTAGGCACGATCCTCGAGGGCAGGGTCATTGACCGCCGCGGCAACGACGTGATCATTGACATCGGCTACAAGAGCGAGGGGCTGGTCTACCTGGATGAGTTCGGCGACCGGGCGCACCAGGTCAAGCGGGGCGACAAGGTGGAGGTGCTGCTCGAGGCGGTGGAGGACGAGGCGGGCATGATCGTCCTCTCGAAGCGCAAGGCCGACCGCATCCGCGGCTGGGAGCGCGTCATTGAGAACAACGCCGAAGGCGATATCGTGCGGGGCACGGCCATCCGCAAGATCAAGGGCGGGCTGCTGGTGGATATCGGCGTGCCGGTCTTCCTGCCGGCCTCGCAGATCAGCATCCGCCGGACCGGCGACATCGCCGACTACATCGGGCAGGAACTCGAGTGCAAGATCATCAAGATTGACAAGGAGCGGCGGAACATTGTGGTCTCGCGCCGCAAGCTGATCGAGGAGCGGCGTGAGGAGCAGAAGAAGAAGCTCCTGGCCGAGATCAAGATCGGCGAGCTGCGCAAGGGCGTGGTGAAGAACATCACCGATTTCGGCGCCTTCATTGACCTGGGCGGCATTGACGGCCTGCTGCACATCACCGACATGAGCTGGGGCCGGATCAGCCACCCGAGCGAGATGCTGAAGATTGACGAAGAGGTCGAGGTGATGATCCTCAACGTGGACCGGGAGAAGGAGAAGATCTCGCTCGGCCTCAAGCAGAAGACGCCCAGCCCGTGGGAGGGCATCGAGCAGAAGTACCCCGTGGGCTCGCGCGTGCGCGGCCAAGTGGTGAACATCGTGAGCTACGGCGCCTTCGTGAAGCTCGAAGACGGCGTCGAGGGCCTCGTGCACATCTCCGAGATGAGCTGGACCCGCCGTATCAACCACCCCGGCGACCTGGTCGCCATCGGCGACACGGTCGAGGTGGTGGTGCTGGGCATTGACCTCTCCAAGGAGGAGATCTCTCTCGGCATGAAGCAGACCGAGGCGAACCCCTGGGAGGTCGTCGAAGAGAAGTTCCCGCCGGGCACCGTTATCAAAGGCCGCGTGCGCAACCTGGCCAACTACGGCGCCTTCATCGAAATCGAGCAGGGCATTGACGGCTTGCTGCACATCTCGGACATGAGCTGGACGAAGAAGGTCACACACCCGTCCGAGATGCTCAAGAAGGGCGACAAGGTGGAGGCCGTGGTCCTCAGCGTCAACCAGGAGAAGAAACGCGTCGCCCTGGGCCTCAAACAACTCAAGCCGGACCCCTGGCAGGAGGAGATTCCAAGCAAGTACCACGTTGGCGATATCGCCCGCGGCAAGATCACCAAGCTGACCAGTTTTGGTGTGTTCGTGGAACTCGAGCCCGACTTGGAGGGCCTTCTGCACATTTCCGAACTCGCTGACCGCAAGGTTGAGACGCCAGAGGAAGTGGTCCAGGTCGGCGACGAGGTCGAAGTCCGCATCATCCGCGTGGATACGCGCGACCGGAAGATTGGCCTCAGCCTGCGGCAGGTGAGCCAGGCCGATCTCGAGACCGAACGGGAAATGGACGAGCGCGCCGAGCGCGAAGCCCTTGAAGAAGTCACCACCGAGCGGCCGCGCATGAGCAACATCGAGGGCCTCGATGCCCTCGCCAGCCGGGTCCGAAAGGCCGAGGCTCCGAAGCCCCAACCGAAGCCCGACGACGCCTCCGCCGGCAAGCCGGCGGCCGGCGGCCAGCCCGCTGCTGAGGCGTAGGCGCCCCGCTACGCCACAACCCCTTGGCCCGGGCCGCGAGGCAGTCAGCACTGGCCCGCGAGCCCGGGCCAGCTCGCTTGGGGACGCCACAGATGAGCACCGAAGTGGAATGCCAGCTTGAGGTTATACGCCGAGGCGTCGTCCCAGGCGGCATCGTGACCGAGGACGAGCTCCGCAACAAGCTCGCCCGCTGCCTCGCCAAAGCCCGGCCGCTCCGCGTCAAACTCGGCGTAGACCCCACCGCCCCAGACATCCATCTCGGCCACACCGTCGTCCTCCGCAAGCTTCGCCAATTCCAGGACTTAGGGCACACCGCCGTCCTCATCATCGGCGACTACACGGCCATGGTCGGCGACCCATCGGGCCGCTCCAAGACCCGCCCTCAGCTCACCTACGACGAGGTCGAGGCCAACGCCCGTACCTACGTAGACCAGGTCGCCCGCATCCTCCGCCGCGACCGTCTCGAAGTCGTCCGCAACGGCGACTGGTTCCGTAAGATGAGCTTTCTGGACGTCTTACGTCTCGCGGGCAAGATGACCGTCGCGCGAATGCTCGAACGCGACGACTTCGCCAAACGCCACGCCGCCGGCACCCCCATCGCCCTCCACGAGTTCATCTACTGCCTGATGCAGGGCCAGGACAGCGTCGAGATCAAAGCCGACGTCGAACTCGGCGGTACCGACCAAACCTTCAACCTTATGGTAGGCCGAGACTTCCAGCGCGACGCCGGCCTCGAACCCCAAGTCTGCATCACCACCCCCATCCTCCCCGGCCTCGACGGCATCAACAAGATGTCCAAGAGCCTCGGCAACCACATCGGCGTCACGGACCCGCCTGCCCAAATGTTCGGCAAGCTTATGTCTATACCTGACAACCTCATGCGTGACTACTACACCCTCCTCACCAGCCTGCCCATGCCCGAGGTCGAGGCCCTCCTTACCGGCCACCCCCGCGACGCTAAAGTCCGACTGGCCAAGGAGATAGTCGCCTCCTATCACAGCGAGTCCGACGCCGCCACCGCCGCCGCCGAGTTCGACAAGGTCTTCCGCGAGGGCGGCCTGCCTGAGGACATCCCCTCCGTCGAGGTCCCCGCCGGCCTCCGCGAGCCGGCCGGCGTCTGGATCGTCAAACTCATTGCTGACACACGACTTGCGTCCAGCAGCAGCGAGGCTCGGCGCCTCATCGCCCAGGGCGGCGTATCGCTTGACGGTGCCCGCATCGAGAGCGTGGACGCGCGCCTCAACCTCAAGGGCGGCGAGATCTTACGCGTCGGCAAACGCAAATTCGCCCGCCTCATCCTGCCCGGACAGTGAGACCGCGAATCGGGCGAATCACGCGAGTCCTCAACCCCGACAACCGACAACCGACAACCGACAACCGAATACCCTCCTCTCGGCTGCTCACTTTTCGCGCCTCGTGTTCACTGTTCGCATGCCATTAGTCCAGAAATCTCCGCCGAGCCATTCGACCGCGGATCGCGCGAATCCGCCCGAATCAGGACATGACTCGACCACGGATTACGCGGATAGCCGCGGATGTGACACCGGAATACGCCTACACCCCGCCTTGCTCGATTCTGTCCCTTGCCCACCGACCACTGTCTACTGTCGCCGGGTGCGGGCCGGAATTGTAGGCAGATTCCGTAGCCCCTTCGGGGCGTCATGGTAGAGCCCAGGGCAACGCCCTGGGTCCAGCGGCAACCACCCGGAAGCCCTGAAGGGGCGCCATGCGGCTCCCCCATCTCGCCCTTTCAGGGCTTGCTCTGGGGTGGCCTCCTTCCCAGGGCGTTGCCCTGGGCTTTAGCACACGAGCCTTTCAGGCTCCAGAGAGGAGCAATCCACCAACAATTCCGGCCCGCACCCTACTGTCGCCTGTCCACTTGACAAGCCGGCCCCCCGTGCACTATCCTGCCTGTTGGCTGGTGCCACATTCCCTGTGGGGCAATTCGGGGGCCACCTTACCCAGCGAGTTTGGGGGCCACCTTACCAGATTCTCACGCGGCCACGCAAGGCGGCGGGGTGTGGGACGGGTGGGACCCTTGGGCGAGGCGGCAATGCCAGGTTCGCGGCACATTGCGGTGCTGTTCGACCCGGACGCGCTGACGCTGCGCCAGCGCGAGATCGTGCGCGGCGTCGCACGCTATGCGCGGTCGCACGGTGAGTGGCAAGTGTCGCTGGAGCCGCACGGCCACCGGGCCGAGCCGGGCAGCTTCGACGGAGCAATCGCCGCAGGACACTGGGGACGCGGCCCAGCACTCAAGCGCCTGGGGTGTCCCGTGGTGATGGTCTCGCGCGGCAACCGGGACCAGCCGGCGCCGCGCGTGGCGGAGAACCGCGCCGGCGGCGGGCGCATGGCCGCCCGCCACCTGGCCGACGTGGGGTGCCAGGGGTTCGGCTATCTGGGCCTGGCCAAACAGGTAGACTCGCGGCTCGAGTGGGCCGAGTTCCGCAGGGACCTGGGGCGGCGCGGGCACAGGGCGTACCGGATGCTCATGCCGCCGAACTACGGCAGACAGGTTCCCCGTCGGGCAGCCGCCTTGGAGCAGATGGCAGCGTGGCTGGGCGAGCTGCCGCGGCCGGCGGGGCTGCTCGCGGCCCGCGTGGGGCTGGCCCGGGCCGCGGCCGACGCTGCCGCGCGCCTCGGGCTGTGCGTGCCCGAGGACCTGGCGATCGTGGCGGGCGACGACGAGCCCGTGCTGTGCGAGCTGCCGCCGGCGCTGAGCGCGATTCACTACGACTACGAGGAACTGGGCTGGCGCGCGGCGCAGGCGCTCGACCGCCTGTTGCGGGGCGAGCCGCGGCCCCACAAGAGCAACCTGCTCCTCCCCCCCGCGCTGGTGCCGCGGCTCTCCACCGACCGGGCGCGCCTGGGCGACCCGCTGGTGGCGAGGGCCGTGGCCCTCATCGAGAGCCGGCGGACCGAGCGGTTCTCGCGCGAGGCGCTCGACGCCGCGGGGCGGACCTGCGACCGGCTGGGGCCGCGCGACGTGGCGGCCGCGATGGGCGTGAGCCTGCGAACGCTCGAGGCGCGCTTCCGCGCGGCCCGCGGACGCACGGTGGCGCAGGAGATCGCGCGGGCCCGCCTGGCGCACGCGCGGCTCTGCCTGGAAGAGGGGCTCCTGCCACTGCCCGTCGTGGCCCACGAGAGCGGCTTCGGCAGCTGCGCGGCCATGCGGCGCGCCTTCCGCGCGCTCGCCGGCACCACGCCCGGCGCCGTGCGCACCGAGGCGGCGCTGCGCCGCCAGGGCGCGCCCCAGGCCGAAACCTATCGCAAGCAGCCGCACCGCACCCCGCGCGTGCGCCTGCCCAGGCAGTGACCGGACCCCGGAGAGGCGACGCCCAAGAAACCGGCCGGAGTGTCGGCGTGTGGCCGAGGACTGCCTTGTGGGCGCCACCCTCAGGCGTCCCCGCTTGAGGGGGCGGTCGGCCTTGAGGGCGCCTTCAGGGACTGCTCCGCGCGGCAAGCCGTTGGGGGGGTGCACCCAAGAGGTGGCTGGTGGGAGAGCCCCTGCTTCCCTGGATCACAGCCGGCAGGCGGCGGGTGCGGGCCGGAATTGCAGGTGGCTGCGGGCGCTCCGAAGGAGCGAAAGGGGATAGCGCTCGCTCCTCCCTCCCGAAGGCATTGGAGCCTTCGGGAGGGCATCATTGGAGCCTTCGGGAGGGCATCATTGGAGCCTTCGGGAGGGCATCATTGGAGCCTTCGGGAGGGTATGATCGGGTGGGTATCATGGCCCCACGCATCCCGGCCTGCCGGGCGGGGTGTCCAGACGCCGCGAGGCGCGCGATGCCTCGCGGGACGGGGACGTCCCGCCCACAGGGGAGGCACTGTCTCGGGGGCGATCTGGTTCCCAGGCGTGGCCCTGGACTTTACGCTACGCGCCGTTCAGGGGGAAGAGAGGAGCGATCCACCTACATTTCCGGCGCGCACCCGCAGGCGGCGCGCGACTTGCACGGCCGCGCCGCGCGGCGTAGAATAGCCGCCGAGCGTGCGGCCGCCCCGGCCGCACGACGTGTGGACGTTCCCGCCCTCTTGTGTGGCTTGGAGGCGAGCGATGCCGGGACAGACGAGTCGCCGTGGGTTTCTCAAGTCGTCCGTCGTGCTCACGGCGGGCGCGTTCGGTGCGCCCTATGTGATCTCCGCCGAGAGCCGGCGCGAGAAGCTCAAGATGGCCGTGATCGGCGCGGGCGGGCAGGGCGGCGCCGGCATGGGCACGGCTCGCGGCGAGAACCTGGTGGCCGTGTGCGACGTGGATGCCAAGCGCGCGGGCAAGGGCCTCGATGAGGCCAAGAAGCAGAACCCGGACCTGAAGGTCTACACCGACTACCGCAAGCTCTTCGACGAGGTGAAGGGCCTGGAGGCCGTGTGGGTGGCCACGCCCGACCACAACCACTTCCCCGCCAGCATCCGCGCGCTGGAGGCCGGCGCCGGCGTCTACTGCGAGAAGCCGCTCACCCACGACCTCTGGGAGGCCCGCAAGCTGCGCGAGGTGGCCGCGAGGAAGAAGCTCGCCACCCAAATGGGCAACCAGGGCCACTCCAGCGACTCCATCCGCCTCATCTGCGAATACATCTGGTCGGGCGTGCTGGGCGACGTCACGAAACTCCACTGCGTCTCCAACCGCAGCTTCGGCGCCAGCAAGCGGCCCGAGTCCAAGCCCGTGCCCGAGGGGCTCGACTGGCAGAGCTGGATCGGCCCGGCCCCGTTCCGCGACTACCACGACGGCCTCCACCCCTTCAATTGGCGCGGGTGGCTGGACTTCGGCACGGCGTCGCTGGGCGACATGGCGTGCCACACGATCGACGGCGCCGTGTGGGCGCTGAAGCTGGGCGAGGCCGAGTCCATCGAGGTCGTGGCCGAAGAGGGCGCGACGAACGCCGAGGGCTTCAGCGGCCACGCACGCATCGTCTATCGCTTCCCCGCAAGGGGCAAGCTGCCGCCCGTCGAGATGACCTGGTGGAACGGCGGCGGCAAGCACCTGCCGCCCCGGCCCGAGTGCCTCGAGCCCGACCGCCGCCAGCTCGCCGAGGGCACCTACTACTACGGCACCAAGGGCATGATGGAGTCGGGCAGCCACTGCGGCGGCACCCGCCTCATCCCCGAGACGTTCCAGAAGGAGCACAAGAAGCCCGAGCCGATGATCCCCCGCGTGCCCGGACACTCGGGCGACTGGCTGCGCGCGATCAAGGACTCGAGCGCGCCTGCCCCGTGCTCGAACTTCGAGTACTCGGCGCGGCTCACCGAGATCGTGCTCCTGGGCGTCGTGGCGCAGCGCTGCCCGGGCGACAAGCTGGTCTACGACATGGCCAAGGGCCGCTTCACCAACAGCGAGAAGGCCAACGGCTTCGTCAAACGCGAGCCGCGCAAGGGCTGGGAGTTCGGCTACGAAGTCTGAGCGCCACACGGGCAAGGGATGCGGATGGCCCGGCTGAGGAAGCGCCGCCGAGTGCTGCTGGGGGCCGCCGGCGTGCTGCTGGGCCTGCTCGCCGCTTTCGCCGGCTACGGCTACTGGGAGGCGGGGCAGCTCGCGCTGGCCCAGCGCACGCTCGTCTTCGACGACCTGCCGCCCGCCTTCGACGGCTTCCGCATCCTGCACCTGAGCGACCTGCACACGGCCGGCTTCGGGCGCGTCGAGCGCCGCCTCCGCCGCATCCTCGAGGCCACGCCCGCCGACCTCCTGGTGTTCACGGGCGACTTCAAGGCGCACGTGAACACCCCCGACGCACGAGTCTTCGACAGCCTCGGGCGCCTCTTCGGCGGCCTCGAATACCCCTATGGGCTGATCGCCGTCGCCGGCAACCACGACTCGCCCGCATTCCTCATGGCCCTGCCCGACCGCACGGCCTTCTACTGCCTGGTGCGCAGCGGCCTGGTCCTCGAGCGGCGCGGCGAGCGCCTCGCCCTCCTCGGCGTGGCCACCGTGCGGCCCAACGACGGCATCCGCGGCGAGCACGAGATGGACGAGGCCTCGTGGGTGGGCAACCTGGCGCGACGCTCCACCCCGTTCGGCCTCCTGCCCGATGACAGGCCCGGGCCGCTGGTGTGCGACGCGGTGAACCGGGGCGAGGTGTTCCGCATCCTGCTCGCGCACGTGCCCGACTTCCTGCGCAAGGCGAGCGCAGAGGGCATCGACCTCGTGCTGGCCGGCGACACCCACGGCGCCCAGGTGCGGCTGCCGTTCAACGCCTCGCTCATCGTCAAGCCGCCCGAGGAGCGCCGCTACGTGGCCGGGCACTTCACCGAGGGCCGCACCCAGATGATCGTCAGCCGAGGCATTGGCACCCTCTACGTGCCCATTCGCTTCCTGGCCCCGCCCGAGGCGATCCTGCTCACGCTGCGGAGGAGGTAGGACCGATAAGACAGATAGGACAGATAGGACAGGCAGGACCCACTGGGACGGCCGGGCGCGCTCTTGTTCCGCGTCCTATCGGTCCTATCAGTCCTATCTGTCCTATCTCCGCGCGCGCCGCGCTTGACGCGCGCGGCACGTTTCGGTAGCATGCGGCCTCAACCCGCTTTCAGGAGACCGCCGGATGGGGAAGACCCTCACCGAGAAGATCCTCGGCGAACACGCCGGGCACGACGTGGCGCCCGACGACTTCATCGTGGCCCGGGTGGACTGGGCCTACGTGCAGGACGGCACCGGGCCGCTGGCCGTGCGCCAGATGGCCGAGCTGGGCGTCGAGAAGCCGGCCCGCCCCGACCGCTGCATCCTCTTCATTGACCACGCCTCGCCCAGCCCGCGGCGCGAGCTGTCGAACGACCACCTCACGCTCCGCCGCTTCGCCCGGCGCACGGGCGCCCTCCTCTCCGACGTGGGCGAGGGCGTGTGCCACGTGCTCGCCACCGAAGACTTCATCAGCCCCGGCGAACTGGCCGTGGGCGCCGACTCCCACTCGTGCACGGGCGGCGCGCTCGGCGCCTTCACCACCGGCATGGGCTCCACCGACATCGCGGTCGCCTTCGCCTTCGCCAAGACCTGGCTCCGCGTGCCCCAGGCCTGGAAGGTGATCGTGCGCGGCCAGTTCCCCAAGGGCGTCTACGCCAAGGACCTCATGCTCCACCTCATCGGCACCATCGGCACCGAGGGGGCCAACTACAAGGCCCTCGAGTTCGCCGGCGAGACCGTGGCGGCCATGCCGATGGACGACCGCCTGACCTGCGCCAACATCGTCGTCGAGTGCGGGGCCAAGGCAGGAGTCTTCCCCTCCGACGCGATCACGCAGCAGTTCCTCGAAGCCCGCGGCCGCGGCGGCAGGTTCCGCCCCCTCGCCGCCGACCCCGACGCCGCCTACGAGAACACGCTTGAGTTCGACGTGAGCCGCCTCGAGCCGACCCTCTCGTGTCCGCACCAGCCCGACAACACGAAGACCGTGGGCGAGCTGGCCGACGTGGCCGTGGACCAGGTGCTCATCGGCACGTGCACCAACGGGCGGCTGAGCGACTTCCACATTGCGGCCTCGATCCTCCGGGGCCGCAGGGTCCACCCCAACGTGCGCCTGCTCCTCACCCCCGGCTCGCGGCGGATTCTCAAGCAGGGCATCGGCGACGGCACCTTCGCCGCACTCGTCGAGGCCGGCGCCACCATGACCGCGCCCGGCTGCGGCGCCTGCGTGGGCGTGCACGACGGCATCCTCGGCGACGGCGAGGTGTGCGTCTCCACCCAGAACCGCAACTTCGAGGGCCGCATGGGCAACCCCAAGGGCCTCATCTACCTCGCCTCGCCCGCCGTGGCAGCGGCCACGGCGATTGAGGGCAAGATCGCCGACCCGAGGAAATACCTGTGACCCGCTGGCCTCCCGCAGGCTCCAGACCTGCGGAAGGCTCATCGGAAAGGAGGCTGGATGGCAACCATAAGGGGCAAAGCCTGGAAGTTCGGCGACGGCATCAGCACCGACCACATCGCCCCGGGGCGGCTGTTCCACCTGAGGTCGAACCTCCCCGAGCTGGCGAAGCACGTGCTGGAGGACGCGCGGGCCGACTTCGCGGGCAAAGTGGCCAAGGGCGACTTCGTGGTGGCCGGCAGCAACTTCGGCCAGGGCTCGAGCCGCGAGCACGCCCCCACCATCATCAAGCTCGCCGGCGTCGGAGCAGTCCTCGCCAAGAGCTTCGCCCGCATCTTCTTCCGAAACGGCATCAACATCGGCCTCCCACTCATCAAGTGCGACACCGACCAGATCGCCGAGGGCGACGAGCTGGAGGCGGACCTCGCGGCGGGCCACGTGCGCAACCTCACCAAGGGCATCACCATTCCCTTCACCCCGCTGCCGCCCGTCATGCGCAGGATTCTCGACGAGGGCGGCCTCGTCGCCCACATCAAGAAGCACGGCGACCTGGAAATCTAGTTCCACACCTCCCGAAGGTTCCGATACCTTCGGGAGGGTAGCTCCCTGCCATCCTTTGAAGGCCGCGAGCCGGAAGTCCAATGTCCAATACTCAACACCCAATGCTCAATGACCAAGCAAGAGGACAGGTGCAGCCGCGATGGTCTTACTTGGACATTGAGCATTGGGTGTTGGACATTGAGCATTGGGTTGTCTCCTCTTCGGTTGCAGCGCGCCTCCGTCTTTGGGGGTAACGTGCCACAATGACTCCCGGCCTCTTCATCGTCCTCGAAGGCATAGATGGCGCCGGCACGACCACCCAGGCGCGCCTGCTCGCCGAATGGCTCAGGTCGCGCGGCCGCGAGGCCGTCCTCACCGCCGAACCGACCGCCCGCCCCGTCGGCGCCTTCATCCGCCAGATTCTCCAGGGGTCCTTCCCCGAGGCCGACGAAACGACCATGGCCTTCCTGTTTGCCGCCGACCGCGCCGACCACCTTCAGAACGTCGTCATTCCCGCCCTCTACGCCGGCCGCATCGTCGTCAGCGACCGACACTACCTCAGTTCCGTCGCCTACCAGAGCCTTCGCGCCGACATGGCCTGGGTCGAGTCCATCAACACAGGCTTCTACCGCCCCGACCTCACGCTCTTTCTCGACGTTGACCCGGCCGTCGGGCTTCAGCGCAAGCAGCGTCAGGGCAGTGCCGCCGAGCGCTACGAGAAGGTCGCCCTTCTGGAGCGCGTCCGCGCCAACTACCTTGCCGCCATCGCCCACGCCCGCGCCGCCGGCGAGCGGGTCGAGACCCTCGATGCGTCGCGGCCCATTGAGGCGGTGCAGGCCGAGCTGCTCCAGAGGGTAGCGGCCGCCCTGTGAGCGAAGGGCAAATGATAGGACGGACAGGACAAGGCGAGCGCGCGCCCCTCTGGGGTCCCATCGGTCCCATCCGTCCTGTCGGCCCTACTCTCGCCTCGAAGCAGCCGCCTCACGCCCAATGCATCGCGGTCGGCTTCGGCTCGCGGATGAGGATGCCCTGGAGGAAGGCGGCGGCCTTGGAGATGCCCTCGGTCGTGGTCATGAGGCTGTCCTCGTGCTCGATGGAGAGGACGTGGTCGTAGCCGCTCAGGCGCAAGGCGGAGACGAAGTCGCGCCAGAAGCTCTCCCCGTGCCCGTAGCCGCAGGTGCGGAAGACCCAGGCGCGGTTGAACTCGTCGCCGTAGTGCTTGGTGTCGAGGACGCCGTGGACGCGGGCGACGGCGGGCTCCACACGGCAGTCCTTGGCGTGGACGTGCCAGATGCACCCCGCGAGTGCGCGGACGGCTTCCACGGGGTCGATGCCCTGCCAGAAGAGGTGAGAGGGGTCAAAGTTCGCGCCCAGGTTGTCGCCGCACTCGGCGCGCAGGCGCAGCAGCGTTTCGGGGTTGTAGACGAGGAAACCCGGGTGCATCTCGAAGCCGATCTTCACGCCGTGGTCGGCGGCGAATTTCGCCATTCTGCTCCAGTAAGGCAGGGCTTTCTTCTCCCATTGCCAGGCGACGAGCTCCAGGAAATCGGGGGGCCAGGGGCACGTGACCCAGTTGGGCACGCGGCTCTTGCCCGTCTGGTCGCCGGGGCAGCCGGAGAAGCCGTTCACGCGGTCGAGGCCGAGCTTCTGGGCGAGGATGATGCCCTTGCGGAGCGCGGCGTCGCTGTTGGCGGCGTAGGCAGGGTCGGGGTGGAGGGGGTTGCCGTGGCAGGAGAGGCTGGAGATGATGAGGCCACGCTTGGCCGTCTCGTCGAGCCATCGCTTGCGGAGCGAGGAGCTCTTGAGCAGGTCGCCGACGGGGCAGTGGGGCGAGGTGCCGTAGGCGCTCGCTGGCAGTTCCACGGCCTGGAGGCCCATCGCCTTCACCGTGTCGAGCATCGCCTCGAAGGGCATGTTCCCAAACGCCGCCGTCAGCACCCCGAGTTTCACTGCGCACCTCCTATGTTCGCTAGCTCAGACTGGCAACAACGGAGCATTGGGGTAGACCTGTCGGAACAACTCATCGTCCCGCCAGAGGCAACGGTTGCGAGCAAGGGTGACCTGCTCTTCCGTGTACTCCGGGTGGCGGTACCTGATGGATGCCTCAAGCGTGGTCCTGGCGATCTCGTACAACTGACAGCACACTTCGCCCTTCTCGGCGGGGCTCAGGCGCAGCAGAATCTCCCAACGTTCCTCGGTCATGGGAGGGCCGGGGTCGAATGGGTCGTACTCTTCCATCGGCTTCCCCAATGCAAAGGCCCAGCCGAGGCATTGGCGCCCCGGCTGGGCCTGAGGGGGTGCGTTGCGGCCCCGCGGGGCGCGGCTATTTCTCAAACGCCTTGTCGAACGCCGCGGCGGCGCTGGGGAACTGGATCTTGCGGAGGAAGGCCACGCTCTCCGCGGCGCCGTGCTCGCGGGCCATGTGCGGGTCCTCCCACTCGACCGAGAGCGGGCCGGCGTAGCCGATGGCGTTCAGGGTGCGCAGGATGGCCGGGAAGTTGACCACGCCGTGGCCGAGCGAGCGGAAGTCCCAGCGGCGATTCGCGTCCCCAAAGCCCAGATGCGAGCCGAGAATGCCCGCGCGGCCAGGCTCCAGGTCCACGAACACGTCCTTCATGTGCGTATGGAAGATGCGGTCGGGGAACTCGCGGAGGAACTCGACAGGGTCCACGAGCTGCCAGGCGAGGTGAGAAGGGTCGAAGTTGAAGCCGAAGGCGGCATGCCCCTTGACGGCGGCGACGGCCTTCTTGGCGCTGAAGAGGTCGAAGGCGATCTCGGTCGGGTGCACTTCGAGTGCGAACTTGACGCCGAGCTTCTTGAACTCGTTGAGGATGGGGGTGAAACGGGCGGCGAAGTCGGCGAAGCCGGCCTCGTACTCCTCGGGCGTGGTGGGCGGGAAGGCGTAGATCTTGGGCCAGATGCTCGAGCCGGTGAAGCCGTTGACGACCTTGACGCCGAGCTTCTTGGCCGCCTTGGCCGTGGCGATGAGCTTCTGGGCGGCGCGCTCCTGGACCTTTGGGCCGACCCCGTCGCCCCACACGTCGGGCGGCAGGATGCGCTTGTGGCGCTCGTCAATCACGTCGCAGACGGCCTGGCCGACCAGGTGGGTGGAGATGGCGAAGACCTTGAGGCCGAACTTGCCGAGGATGTCGTGGCGGGTCTGGCAATACTTGTCGTCGCTGAGGGCCTTGTCCACATCGAAGTGGTCGCCCCAGCAGGCCAGCTCCAGGCCATCGTAGCCCCAGCCCTTGGCCATCTCGGCCAGCTTCACCAGCGGCAGATCCGCCCACTGGCCGGTGAACAGCGTGATCGGTCGCGACATCTCCGGCTCCTCAAACAAAGCCACTTGAGAACCACAACTCCCACGTCCCCGCGATGGTACGGTATGATAGGCAATGCGAGGACGTGAGTCAAGGGAAATTGGGCTGCCGGGGGCAGCGCGAAGCGCACCAAACGAGCTTGACTCGAAGGCATTAATTCTGTATCTTCATTAATCCTGGGCCGGGCGCCTGGGGTCCGGGGAGGGAATCCAGCGCCCGCAATGCGAGCACGGGTTGGCGCCGCGGCTCACAGCAGCCCCGGTGTCTGGCCCAAGCCTTTCTGCTGCCTGGGTGTGGCACCAGGCAGGCAAGGGGGATCGCGTGTGAAGTTGGCAGTCAGCGGCAAAGGCGGCGTCGGCAAGACGACCCTCGCGGCCGTTCTCGCCCGCCTGTTTGCCGAGGACGGCCATTCGGTCATCGCCATTGACGCCGACCTGGATTCCAGCCTCGCCTCTGCCCTGGGGGTGCCGAACGCGGAGACGCTCGTCCCCATCGCCGAAATGGCCGACCTGATCGCCGAACGCACCGAGACGCAGAAGAAGGGCTACGGCAAGCTCTTCAAGCTCAACCCCACGGTCACCGACATCCCCGAGAAGTACAGCGTCGTGCACAAGGGCGTGCGCCTGATGGTGCTGGGCGCGCCCGACAAGAGCGGCGGCGCCGGCTGCGCCTGCCCCGAGAACGTCTTCCTGCGCACCCTCACCAGCCACCTGGCCCTCCAGCGGAACGAGACGCTCATCCTCGATATGGAGGCCGGCACCGAGCACCTGGGCCGCGCCACCTGCGAGGCGATGGACGCGATGATCGTGGTCGTGGAGCCCGGCCGCCGCAGCGCCGCCCTCGCGCGCCACGTGCGGCAGATGGCCAGGGACGTGGGGATTAAGCGCGTGTTCCTCGTGGCCAACAAGGTGCGCTCGCCGCAGGACCTGGCCACGCTGCGCGAGGCCCTGCCCAAGGACGTGCCACTGCTGGGCGCCATCAGCTTCGACGACGCCCTGATGACCGCCGACCTCGAGGGGAAGCCCGTGGACGCCGTCGGCGGCAAGCTGTTCGACGAGGTGAGAGCCATCCGCAGCGAGCTGATGAAGCGACTGAAATGACGCACTTTCCCCTCCCGAACGTTTCCTCACGTTCGGGAGGGGAACGGGTCCAGCAGCTTATCCTCCCGAAGGTATTGGAACCTTCGGGAGGGAAGGAAGAAGGAAAGAGCCGATGATACAGCCTGGGATGCTGATCGTGGAGACGAAGCGCTGCATCGCGTGCAAGCGCTGCATGACCGAGTGCGCCGTGGCGCACTCGAAGTCGAAGGACCTGGCCGGCGCCATGCAGGAGTCCCCGCGGCCCGAGCCGCGCGTGTGGGTCAAGGAGGTCGGCCCCTTCGCCGCCCCCTACCAGTGCCGCCACTGCGAAACGCCCCCCTGCGTGCCCGCCTGCCCCAACGCGGCGCTCAGCAAGGACGCCGCCAGTGGCGTTGTGGTGCTCAACCTGGACGCCTGCGCGGGCGCGGCCAAGTGTGTCAAAAAGTGCCCGTTCCTCGGCATCCAGATGAACCTGGCCGGCGACCAGGCCGTGAAGTGCGACCTGTGCATCACGCGGCTCGAAGCGGGCGGCATCCCCGCCTGCGCCGAGGCCTGCCCCGTGGACGCCATCGTCTACAAGCGCTTCGACGAGCTGACCGACGAGGAGAAGGCCCTCCGCAGCGGCCGGCCCGGCGCCGCCCTCGTCCGCCGCACCAACGTGCGCTACTGGGTGGACCCCGCCAAGTGCATCGCCTGCCGCAAGTGCTGGATGATCTGTCCCGCCCAGGCGATCCAGGGCGAGAAGAAGACCCCCCACAAGGTGCTCCAGGACAAGTGCGTGACCTGCGGCGGCTGCTACCTCGTGTGCCCCGTGAACGCCGTGCAGGCCATGGACCCCGAGAAGTTCGACGAGGTCGCCCAGGCCGAGCCGTTGAGCGTGGCCCCTCCGGCCCCTGCCGCGGCCGAGCCTGCGCCGCAGGCGCCCGCCGCGTCCGAGCCGGTCGCCGAAGCCGCGGCGCAACCAGAGCCTGAGCCCCAACCTGTTCCCGCCCCAGCGGCACCCGAACCCGCCGCGCCGGGCCTCTCGAAGAAGCAGCGACGCATAGACCGCAAGATCAAACGCAAGGCCAAGAAGGCCAAGGGCGGAGCCAACTAGGCCACCCACAAGGAGAAGCTTGATGGCAGAAGAGAAGAAGCCGAGCGACTCGATGTCGCTGGCAATGCTCGAGGACATGGCGTCCTGCGGGCTGGAGACGACGTGGGACCGCTACGAGAAGCAGCTCCCGATGTGCGGCTTCGGCAAGAGCGGCCTGTGCTGCCGCCACTGCAACATGGGCCCGTGCCAGGTGAACCCCTTCGGCGGCGAGCCGAAGACGGGCGTATGCGGGGCGGATGCGGACACGATTGTGGCCCGAGGGTTCGTCCGCGTCATCGCCGGCGGCACCTCGGCCCACAGCGACCACGGCCGCGCCGTGTGCGAGCTGGTGATCGCCACGGCCAAGGGCGAAGCCCCCGGCTACGAGATCAAGGACACGAAGAAGCTCAACGCCATCGCACAGACGATGGGCATCGACCCCAGCGGCAAGAGCAAGGAAGACCTGGCCCTCGCGGTCGGCGAAATGGCCCTGGCCGAGTTTGGAAAGCCCCACGGCCACCAGATCATGACCACCCGCGCCCCCAAGGCACGCCAGGAAATCTGGAAGAAGCTCGGCATCCTGCCCCGCTCGATTGACCGCGAGGTGGTCGAGGCCATGCACCGCACCTCGATGGGCGTGGACCAGGACTACCACAGCCTGCTCCTGCACGGCCAGCGGATGAGCCTGGCCGACGGCTGGGGCGGCTCGATGCTCGGCACCGAGCTTCAGGACATCCTGTTCGGCACGCCGAAACCCGTCCTCGGCGAGATCAACCTGGGTGTGCTCAAGGCCGACAAGGTCAACGTCATCGTCCACGGCCACGAGCCGATCCTGTCGGAAATGGTCGCCCTGGCCTCGCAGGACCCCGAGCTGCTCAAGGAAGCCGAGGCCGTCGGGGCCAAGGGCATCGTGGTCGCCGGCATCTGCTGCACGGCCAACGAGCTGCTCATCCGCCACGGCATCCCCGTGGCCGGCCACATGAAGATGCAGGAGCTCGCCATCGCCACGGGCGCCGTGGACGCGATGGTGGTGGACGTGCAGTGCATCATGCAGGGCGACGTGGCCCTGGCCGCGAAGTTCCACACCCGCTGCATCACCACGAGCCCGAAGGCGCGGATCCGCGGCGCGCAGCACATCGAGTTCGAAGAACACCACGCCCTCGACACGGCCAGGAAGATCGTGCGCGAGGCCATCGCGGCCTTCCCCAAGCGCGACCAGGCCAGGGTGAAGATTCCCCAGGACTCCTCCGCCGCCATCGCCGGCTTCAGCCACGAGGCGATCAAATACATGCTCGGCGGCAGCTTCCGCGCGTCCTACCGCCCGCTCAACGAGAACATCATCAACGGCCGCATCCGCGGCGTCGCGGGCGTGGTCGGGTGCACCCAGCCGAAGATCGCAAAGGGCGAGCAGCCGTACCTCGAGCTTGTCAAGGAACTGATCTCGAATGACGTGCTGGTGGTGGAGACCGGCTGCGCGGCCCTCGAGTGCGGGCGGAGCGGCTTCCTGCTGCCCGAGTTCCAGGAGGCGGCCGGCCCGGGCCTCCGCGAGGTGTGCGAGACCGTCGGCATGCCGCCCGTCCTCCACGCGGGCTCGTGCGTGGACAACTCGCGCATCCTCATCGCCTGCACCGAGATGGTGCACGAGGGGGGCCTGGGCGACGACATCAGCTCGCTGCCCGTCGCCGGCGCCTGCTTCGAGTGGATGCACGAGAAGGCCATCGCCATCGGCCAGTACTTCGTCTCCTCGGGCGTCTTCACCGCCTTCGGCATCACGCTGCCCGTCTACGGCAGCCCCAATGTCGTCAAATACCTCACGCAGGAGATCGAGGGCGAGACCGGCGGCAAGTGGGCCTTCGGCCTCACCGCCAGCGGCATGGCTGCGGCCATGATTGACCACATCAACGCCAAGCGCGCCGCCCTGGGCATTGACAAGCCCGGCGAGCGGGTGCTCTACGACATGGAGGCGAGGCGGCAACTCAGGTTCTAGCCCAAGGTCGGAAGCCCAGAGCCGGAAGCCGGCATGCGAAGGCCAGGGCTCCGGCTCCGGGATTGAGGCTTTCGCCTTTCGATTGGTGACTCTCGACTAGGAGGTTCGGATGTCCCGCATCATCGCCACCGCGGCCATCAACGGCGCCTACTCGCTGGTCGGCAAGGCCGAGCAGGCCCTCGAGGCGGCCCTTGGCTCGCACCCCGAGAGCGCCGCGGTCGAGCTGCCCAACACCGGCTACTACCTGCCGATCATCTACGGCACCACGGGCGAAGAGGTGAAGACGCTGGCCGACTGCCGCCGCGTGCTCCAGAGCGCCCGCGAGCTGCTGCCGCCCAAGGTCAAGGGCGAGCACTGGGTGCCCTACCTCGGCCACACGCTCGACGCCGGCATGGCCACGCTGTGGGCCGAAGAAATCTATGAGGCCCTCAAGTACATTGACCCAGACAAATGCCCCTACACGCGCACGGCGGCGCCCACCGACGGCAATATCTGGCTCGGCGCGGCCGACGACGTGATCATGCGCGAGCGCGGCATCGAGTTCGTGGACGGCACGGCTCCCGGCTTCGCGGCCATCGTGGGCGCGGCGCCCGACAACAAGACCGCCGTGAACATCGCCCGCGAGCTTCAGGAGAACTCGATCTACGTCTTCATGTGCGCCGAAACGGGCGGCAAGAGCTTCGCCGAGCAGCTCGCCGAGGAGAACGTACAGATGGGCTGGGAGACCCGCCTGGTGCCCTTCGGCAAGGAGATCTCAGCCGCCACCTTCGCCCTCGGCTTCGCCGCCCGCGCCGCCCTGTCGTTCGGCGGCGTGGCGCCCGGCGACTTCCGCCGCATGCTCCTCTACAACAAGTACCGCGTCTTCGCCTTTGTCCTCGCCCTCGGCCACGTGACCGACGAGTGGTACGCCACGGCCGCCGGCGCCATCAACTACGGCTTCCCCGTCCTTGCCGACACCAACATCCCCGCCATCCTGCCCACGGGCGTCTGCCTCTACGAGCACGTGGTGCCCAACGTCAGGCACGACGAGATGGTGAAGCGCGCGTTCGTGGTTCGCGGCCTCAAGGTCGTGCCCTCCAGCGTGGACATCCCGGTGCGCTTCGGGCCCGCCTTCGAGGGCGAGCGCATCCGCAAGGAAGACATGCAGATCGAGGCCGGCAACCCCAAGGTGGACCTGCCCTGCTTCGAATACGTGCGCACCCTGCCCACCGACAAGGTCGAGGACGGCAAGATCACCGTCGTGGGCCAAGAGGTGGACGGCTTCCAGGAGGGCGAGTGCATCCCCCTCGGCATCCTCGTCGAGGTGTCGGGCGCCAAGATGCAGCACGACTTCGAGCCGATCCTCGAGCGCCAGATCCACACCTTCCTCAACTGCGCCCAGGGCCTGTTCCACATGGGCCAGCGCGACTCGAACTGGATTCGCTTCTCGAAGGAGGCCTTCCAGGCGGGGCTTCGCCTCAAGCACATCGGCACCATCCTCCACGCCAAGCTGCGCGAGGAGTACTCGGCCATCGTGGACAAGTGCCAGGTGACGATCTTCACCAACAAGGCCGAGGTCGAGCGCGTGCTGGCCGAGGCCCGCGCCGCCTACGCCGAACGCGACGCCCGCATGGCCGGCATGACCGACGAATCGGTGGACGTCTTCTACTCCTGCTCGCTGTGCCAGAGCTTCGCGCCCAACCACATCTGCATCATCACGCCCGAGCACCCCGGCCTGTGCGGCGCCTACAACTGGCTCGACGGCCGCGCCGCCTACGAGATCGTGCCCACCGGTCCCAACCAGCCCGTGCCCAAGCAGAACCCCACCGACGAGCGCCTCGGCCAGTGGGAGAGCGTCAACAGGTTCGTCTTCGAGAAGTCCAACCAGAAGCTCGAGCGCTTCAGCGCCTACTCGATGATGGTGGACCCGATGACGAGCTGCGGCTGCTTCGAGTGCATCTCGGCCGTCCTCCCGATGACGAACGGCATCATGATCGTGGACCGCGACCACCCCGACATGACGCCCTGCGGCATGAAGTTCTCCACCCTTGCCGGCTCGGTCGGTGGCGGAAACCAGACGCCCGGCTTCCTCGGCCACTCGAAGATGTACATCAGCTCCAGGAAGTTCATCTCGGCCGACGGCGGCTTCAAGCGCATCGTCTGGATGCCCAAGAAGCTCAAGGAGACCGTGCGCGAACGCCTCAACGCCCGCGCCGCCGAGGAGGGCATCGAGAACTTCGTGGACCTGATCGCCGATGAAACCATCGGGACCACCGAGGAGCAGGTGATGGAGCACCTGGCCAAGGTCGGCCACCCGGCCACCACGATGGACCCGATGTTCTGAACCAGCTACAAGCGGCAAGCGGCAAGCCACAAGCCAGAAGATCGGGATTCCGGAGCTTGGAGCTTGCGGCTTGCCGCTCCCTCTTGAAAGGAGAGTGCCATGGCTCTGACGGCGATGGACATCTTCAAGCTGCTGCCCCGCACGAACTGCCGCAAGTGCGGGCAGCCGACCTGTCTGGCCTTCGCCATGCTGATCGCCCAGAAAAAGGCGAAACTCGAGGATTGCCCCGATGTGAGCCAGGATGCGAAAGACAAGCTCGGCGCCGCTGCCGCACCGCCCATCCAGCTTGTGGCCATCGGCGCCGGCACGAAGGAGCTGAAGATCGGCAACGAGACCCAGCTCTTCCGCCACGACGAAAAGTTCCACTACCCCTGCGGCATCGCCATCCGCGTGTCCGACAAGCTCGGCGACGCCGCCCTCGCCGCCAAGATCGAGAAGACCAACAAGCTCCAGTTCGACCGCGTCGGCCAGCACCTCAAGGTGAACCTGCTCGCCCTTGAGAACGAGAGCGGCGACGCGGCGGCCTTTGCCAAAGCGGCCAAGACCATCGCCGACAGGAGCGAGTACGCCCTGGTCCTCATCACCCACTCGGCGACGGCCATGAAAGCGGCCGCCACGCCCATCGCCGCCCAGAAGCCGCTGCTGTGCGGCGCCGACGCCTCGAACGCCGACGCCATGGCCGCCGTGGCCAAAGAGCTGAAGTGCCCGCTTGTTGTCAAGGGCGACGGCCTCGAAGCCACAGCCGACCTTGTCGAGAAGATCAAGAAGGCCGGCGCCGACCAGATCGTCATTGACCCCGGCGCCCGCGACATCAAGGGCACGCTCCAGGCGCTCACGCTGGCCCGCCGCGCCGCCCTCAAGCGCCAGTTCCGCCCGCTGGGCCATCCGCCCATCGCCTTCACCACCGAGCCCGACCCCTTCGACGAGATGATGCAAGCGACCACCTACCTGCTCAAGTACGCCGCCATCGTGGTCCTCCGCGGCGACGAGCCCTGGCAGGTGCTCCCGCTGCTCACCGCGCGCCAGAACATCTACACGGACCCACAGAAGCCGATCCAGGTCGAGCCCAAGCTCTACCCGATCGGCGAGCCCGGCGACAATGCGCCCGTCATGTTCACCACCAACTTCTCGCTCACCTACTACAGCGTCGAAAGCGAGGTCGAAGCCAGCCGCGTGCCCTCGTACATCCTCGCCGTCAACACCGAGGGCCTCTCGGTCCTCACCGCCTACAGCGGCGACAAGCTCAACGAGAAGACCATCAAGGACGCGATCGACAAGAGCGGCGTCGCCGAAAAGGTGAAGCACCGCAAGCTCATCATTCCCGGCTACGTCGCCGTCCTCTCCGGCAAGATCGAAGAGGCGACCGGCTGGCAGGTGCTCGTCGGTCCCAAGGAGGCATCCTTCATCCCCAAGTTCCTCCAGCAGGTGTGGACGAGCCAGTGAGAGCCTAGCTTGATAGGACGGGTGGGACCAATGGGACCGATAGGACACCAGCACACGCGACGTCTTATCTGTCCTATCGGTCCTATCAGTCCTATCCCACGTGACAGCTCGCGCATCAGGTAGCTCCCATGCCCGACAAGCCCACCATCTGCCGCGTCCACTTCTCGCCCGACGACCGCACGGCCGACGTCGAGCGGGGCGAGACCATCCTCGCAGCGGCCCAGAAAGCGGGCATTTACATTTCGAGCCTCTGCGGCGGCGACGGCATCTGCGGCAAGTGCCGCGTGATCGTGCGCAGCGGCCCCATCCACTCCAAGCCCACCACGCTGCTCGACCGCGACGAGATCCGCCAGAACTACGTGCTGGCCTGCGAGTCCACCGTGCACGGCGACCTCGAGGTCCAGATTCCGCCCGAGACGCGGCTGGAAGAGGGGCAGATTCTGGGCGACGAGGATGCCGAGCGCTTCGGCATGCTCTCGCTCATTGAGGGCGCCGGCTTCCCCCACGACCCCCTGGTGCGCAAGTACCACCTGCCCCTCGAACGCCCCAGCCTCGACTCGCCCCTGGCGGGCCACGAGCGGCTCTATCGGGCGATCCTCAAGCACGAGCCCGAGGCCAGCCTCCAGACGGGCTTCGCCGTGCTGCGCGAGCTGAGCCACATCCTCACGACCGGCGGCTACGACGTCACCGCCACCATCGGCCGCCGCGGCGCCACCACCGAGGTCGTGCAGGTCGAGCCCGGCGACACCTCGGGCCGCAACCTGGGCCTCGCCATTGACATCGGCACCACCACCGTCGTGGTGCAACTCGTGGACCTCGTGAACGCGCGGATCGTGGACAGCGAGGCGAAGTACAACTCGCAGATGAAGCACGGCGAGGACTACATCCGCCGCATCATGTTCGCCGAGGAACACAACGCCCTCGACCAGCTCCAGCGCCTGATCGTCGGCGACCTGAACGAACTGATCGAGATCCTGGTGCGGCGCAACAAGATCGCGCCCACCGACATCACGTGCGCTGTCACCGCCGGCAACACGGCGATGATCCACTTCTTCATCGGCCTCGACCCCGTGGGCATCCGCAAAGAGCCGTACATTCCCGTGGCGAACTTCGTGCCGCCGCTGCGCGCTGCCCAGGTGGGCCTGCGCATCAACCCGCGCGGCATCCTCTACACCCTGCCCAGCGTGGCCGCCTACGTGGGGGCCGACATCACAGGCGGCGCCGTGGCCATCCGCCTCGACGAACAGCCCGAGCTGTGCCTGTTCATTGACGTGGGCACCAACGGCGAAGTGGTGCTGGGCAACAAGGACTGGATGGTCTGCTGTTCGGCCTCGGCCGGGCCGGCCTTCGAGGGCGTGGGCGTGGAGTACGGCATGCGGGCCGCCCGCGGCGCCATCGAGCGCGTGCGCATCACCCCCGGCTGCGGCGTGCTCGTGCAGACCATCGGCAACCGCCCGGCCCGCGGCCTGTGCGGCTCGGGCCTCCTCGACCTGCTGGCCGAGATGTTCCGCGCCGGCATCCTCGGCCGCAACGGGCGCTTCCAGCCCAAGTGCAACGCCCGCCAACTCGTCCACGACGACGGCAGCCTGAAGTTCATCGTTGTGCCCAAGGGCCAGACGGCCGTGGACGACGACATCGTGATCACCCAAGCCGATGTGAGCAACCTCATCCGCTCCAAGGCGGCCATCTACGCCGCCATCTCCACCCTCGTCAAGTCCGTGAACGTGGAGATAGGCGATATCCGCCACATCTACCTCGCGGGCGGCTTCGGCAACTACCTGGACATTCGCAACGCCATCACCCTGGGCATGCTGCCCGACGTGCCGCCCGAGCGCATCCACTTCGTGGGCAACACCGCCGTGGCCGGCGCCCGCGCCGCGCTCCTCTCCGAGGAGGCCCTCGCCCGCATCGAACGCGTCGCCCGCATGATGACCTACGTGGACCTGATGACCAATCCGAAGTACATGGACGAGTTCGTCTCGGCCAACTTCATCCCGCACACCGACGTCGAGAAGTTCCCCTCGGTCGCCGCGCCGCGCAACGAGCCGGTCAGCGCAACGAAGTAGGACATCCAGCCGTGGCCTGCCGAATCGCCATCTGCGGCAAAGGGGGAGTGGGCAAGAGCACCTTCGCCGCGCTCGCCGTGCGCTGCCTCAGCGAGGAGCGCCAGCGCCCTGTGCTGGCCGTGGACGCCGATCCCAACGCCACGCTGGGCGCCCTGCTGGGCATCCAGGCGGACGCCTCGGTCGCCGACATCCGCGAGGAAACGCTCGAGAAGAAAGACGCCATCCCCAGCGGGATGTCAAAGGACCAATTCGTCGAGTTCAGGATCCAACAGTGCATCTCCGAGCACAAAGGCTTCGACCTGCTGACCATGGGCCGCCCCGAGGGGCCGGGCTGCTACTGCTTCGTCAACAGCCTGCTCCGCCGCTACCTCGAGCGCGTGGCCGACGACTACCCCTACGTAGTCATTGACAACGAGGCCGGCATGGAGCACCTCTCGCGCCGCACCGACGGCGCGGTGGACCTGATGCTCATCGTCACCGAGCCCACCGTGGTGGGCGCCGACACCGTCCAGCGCATCGCCGCGTTAGCCCGCAAGCTGCGCATCACGGTCAAGAAGAAGGCCGTCGTGCTCAACCGCGTGCCGCCCGCCGGCGTGCCCGAGGCCATCCGCGACCGGATCGCCGCAGCCAGGCTGCCCATCGCCGGCGAGATCCCCGTGGACGCGGCGATCGCCGAAGCCGCCGCGGCCGGCCGCTCGCTCCGCGAGCTGCCCGCCGACAGCCCCATGTTCGCCAGCGTGTGCCGGATCCTCGGCCAGGAGGTCCCCGGCCGAAGCAGCGTGAAGAAAGGTTAGCTCAGGAAGCACTCACCCCTGCAAGGAGGAGACGCAATGCCGCTTCCCGCCCTGAAGGACAGTTACCCTGCCGGCGTCAACGTGGTCACCCTGGGCGCCACCCGCGACCAGGGAGGCACACGCTCCATCGTCCATCAGATTGGCGGGGCCAAGACCCTGCCCTTCATGGACAGCGACGGCGCCGTGGGGCACAAGGTGCTCATCGCCATGGACGTGCTCGACGCGGCGCCCGAGGGCTGGCCCGACGTTCTCAAGGAGGCCTATGGCGGCGTGCTGGGCGACCCCGCGGCCTGGGCCAAGAAGTGTGTCGAGGAGTTCGGCGCCGACCTCATCTGCGTGAAGCTCGACGGCATTGACCCCGATGGCGCCAACCGCTCGGCCGACGACGCCGTGGCGGCCGTCCGCGCCGTGCTCGGCGCGGTGGGCGTGCCCCTCATCGTCTGGGGCTGCGGCATTGACGCCAAGGACAACGAGGTGCTGCCCAAGGTCAGCGGCGCCACCAAGGGCGAGCGCATCCTCATCGGCTGCGCCAAGCAGGACAACTACAAGCGCCTCGTCGCCTCCTGCATCGCCGACGGCCACAACCTCATCAACCTCGCGCCCCTCGACATCAACATCGCCAAGCAGGTGAACACCCTCGTCACCGAAATGGAGTTGCCAGCCGACCGCATCGTGATGTTCCAGACCTCGGGCGCCCTCGGCTACGGCATCGAGTACGCCTACTCGATCCAGGAGCGCCAGCGCCTGGCCGCCCTCGGCGGCGACAAGATGATGATGATGCCGGTCATCTGCGACGTCGGCTACGAGGCCTGGCGCGCCAAGGAGGCCCGCATCCCCGACGCCGAGGCCCCCGAATGGGGCGCCCAGGCCCAGCGCGGCCCCATGTGGGAGGCCGCCACGGCCATCGCCCTCGCCCAGGCCGGCTGCGACATCCTCCGCATGCGTCACCCCAGGGCTGTCGCGGCCGTCAAGAAGGCACTCAAGGGCTTGCAGGGGTAATGCGCAGACCGAGTGGGACAGGTGGGACCCGTGCGACCCGTGGACCCCATCTGTCCCACGAGTCCCACGGGTCGCACAAGTCTCACCCCTGAAAGGAGCACGTGCATGATCGCGGTTGCCGAACGCATCAACGGCATGTTCAAGGACGTTCGCAGGGCCATTCAGAAGAAAGACAAGGCCGTCATCGCCGACCTCGCCCAGCGCCAGACCGAGCAGGGCGCACGCTACCTCGACATCAACGTGGGCACTGCCGCCGCCGACCAGGAAGCCGCCATGCGCTGGCTCGTGGACTGCGTGCAGCAGGCCTGCAAGACCCCCATCGCCCTCGACAGCCAGAAGCTTCCCGTCATCCAGGCCGGCCTCGAAGTCACCGACGGCCGCCCCCTCATGATCAACTCCATCAGCGGCGACCCCGAGAAACTCGACGTCTACATGCCCCTCGCCGTCCAGCACAACGCCGCCCTCGTCTGCCTCACCATCAACGTCGAGGGCGTGCCCCAGAACATTGACAAGCGCGTCGAGATCGCCATGACCATCGTCGCCAAAGCCATGGAACACGGCCTCGAGATGCCCAAGGTTTTCATCGACCCCATCGTGCTGCCCGTCACCGTGGACCAGAAGCAGCCCCTCTACATCTGCGAAGTCATCCGCCAGATCAAGACCGTCCTGTGCGACCCCGCCCCCAGCACCATCGTGGGCCTCTCCAACATCTCCCAGGGCACCAGCCAGCGCCCCCTCATCAACCGCACTTGCCTCGTCATGCTCCAGGCCTACGGCCTCGATGCCGCCATCATTGACGTCCTCGACACCGAAATCATGGACGCCGCCATCTCGGCCGACGTCCTCATGAACCGCATCATCTACAGCGACAGCTACCTCAAGTCCGCGCGCATGTGAGTTCTCGCGCGTCCTGGGGTGCTTCGCTGCCCGCCTTGACAAGAGGGAGCCTGGGCCTCGCGTGCCCTCGCTCCCTCGCCTCTTTGGCCATTGAAGGAGGAACCGGGCATGACGCTGCACCGCCTCGCCCTCCCGTGCTGCCTGGCGGCGAGCCTGGCCGCCACCACCGCGCTGGCCACGCAGACCGCCTTCTGGCGGCCCTATGAGGCCGACGCCGAGACGCATCTGCTGATGCGTTTCGACCCGCCCGACCCCGCTCAGGCCCTCGGCGAGACGGGCAAGGCCGAACTCGTCGGTGATGCGGCCGCCACGCCCGAGAGCCGCTTCGGCGGAGCCCTCAGGCTCTCGGGCAAGGGGGCCGTCAAGGTGGCGCCCAGGGAGCCGTACCGCGGCGGCACCGTGGCCATCGAGGCCTGGCTCAAGCTCGAGCGCTACCCGCACAAGATGGCCCATGTCGTGTGCAGGCCAGCGGTTGTGGACAGCGATGCCCGTTACGACCCGAAGGTGGACAGGACGAAGGGCTTCGGCCTCTTCATTGACGCCGGGGGGGCGCTGCACCTGGAGACCACGAATCTCTACTACGGACGCCGCACCGTCACGTCCAGCCCCCCGGGCGTCGTGCCCCTGGGCAAGTGGGTTCATGTGGCGGGCATCTCGGCGGTCTATCGTCGGCTCTACGTGGATGGCCGCGAGATAGCCTCCGTCGGCATCCAGTGGGGCGAGGGGCTGGCCGTCCATGGCGACGAGGAGTCCGGGCCCGGCCCGCTCTTCATCGGAAACAACGCGACGGGCGACGCCGGCCTTGCCGGCCTGCTCGATGAAGTCCGCATCCACCGCAATGTCTTCCGCCTCTGGGAACCTGAGGACATGGCGTGGACACGTCAGACCGCGACTTGGCCGGTGCCGATCTCAGAGCCTCTGTTCCTCACGGGGCACCAGCCGGCCGTCTACCTGCCGCTGGACGAGACCCTTGTTCCCATGTACGGCCCTCCTGAACTCAAGGTGGGCGGCGCGAAGACCCGGTTCGTCGAGGGGGTACGGAACCAGGGCGTCGTCGGCGGCCTCAGCCTCGCTGCCCCGGGACTCCTGCGCCTCGACGAAGGCTCGCTCGAGTTCTGGTTCCAGCCCTACGGCGTGAACAACTGGTCGGACCGCAACCGCGGCTTCGTCTCCACCGGCGCATTCACGCTCTACATCTTCAACGGGGGCGACCCGGGGCGGCCCGTCTCGCTCTACTACGCGAACGGCCAGGGCGGCCTTGAGTTCCTGAACGTCGAGGACGACTTCTACGAAGGCCGCTGGCGCCACGCGATCATCACCTGGCGTGGCCGCGAAGTATGCCTCTACATGGACGGCCGCCTCGCCGCCCGCTCGACCGCTGCGAGCCTCGCCACGCCTGGCAACAAGGGCGTCTCCGACAGCCTCCAGTTCGGGGAGGCCATTGTGGACGAGGTCTTCGCCTATCGCAAGGCCCTCCTGCCCGAGGAGGTGGCCAACGCCTTCTGGCGCTACCGCGACCCCTCGAAGCTGAACCGCGACGTGCGGCTGCCCGCCATCGAGGTCGAGGGCATGTTTCTCCCCAGCACCCGCACGCTCCACTATCGCCTCATCCCGAACGTCGAGCCCTCCGCCATCCCGCAGGTCGTCCTGACCCTCAAGTCCCCCACGGGCAAGGAGCTTCTCCGCAAGAAGGCGCCCCTGGGCGCCGCCGACGCCTCATGGCTCGACCTGCCGCGCCTCGGCGAGGGCCTTCATTCGCTCGTCGCATCGGTCGTTGACCAGGCGGGGAAGACGACTGAAGGCGGAGCGTTCGTGTTCGACCACAAGGTGTTCCCGTGGACGGGCAGCGAACTGGGCATCACGGACGAAGTCCATCCACCCTTCACGGCCGTGGCAGCCAGGGGGCAGGAGGCATCGGTCGTGGGCCGCACGCACGTGATGAACGGCTTCGGTCTCTGGGGGTCGGTGGTTGCAGGTGGAAAAGAGGTCCTCGCGGCGCCGATCGCGCTGCGGTACTGGGTCGGCAGAAACGAGGGCGAGTGGGGCAAAGTGGGCGGCAAGTTCACCAGCCGCAAGCGCGACCGGGCGGTCTTCGATGCCAGCGCGACGGCGTCCGCGCTCAAAGTCGCCGCGAAGTCCACCATCGAGATGGATGGTTGCATGCGGGTGGAGATGACGCTCTCGCCCGGGCCGAAGCCCGAACCGGTCGAGCGGCTGTGGCTCGACATCCCTCTCAAGGCGTCGGAGGCCCGGCTGCTGCACGAGACGACCGACACGCTTCGGGCGAACTTCGCGGGCGCCGTGCCCGAAGGGCAGGGGGTGGTGTGGGACAGCCGCAAGGGGCAACGGGGCAAGAGCTGGCGGAACGCCTTCACCGCCTACATCTGGCTCGGAAACCCCAACCGCGGCCTCGCCTGGTTCGCCGAGAACGACCGCGGCTGGGTCACTCGCAAGGACCACAAGGAGCCCCTTCAGGAAGTCATCCGCGAGGGCCACAAGGTGATCCTGCGCATCCACCTCATCAATCAGCCCGTGACGCTCAAGGAGCCGCGGACGCTCGTCTTCGGCCTCCAGGCGTCGCCCACGAAGCCGATGCCCGAGGGCTGGCGGGCCAAGCTGCCCGACCTGCCGACCGGCCTCGCCGTCGTGCCCTTCGGCGGACTCTGCTGCTCGTACCAGACCCCCTACCGGAACGACTGGACGATTGCCGATAAGATCGCCGAGGCCCGCGCGACGGGCAAGGTGGATGCCGACTGGTTCACCGCCTACGCCAAGCAGCACGACCCGCCCCCCGCCCACGGCACGTGGCCGTGGCTCGGCAGCGTGATGCACTTCGCGGGCAGGGCGAAGGACGTCGGCCCCAACCGCCCGCTCACGGTCTACCAGGAGGAGATGGCCGCCTGCACCGCCCGCGACGAGTGGAAAGTCTACGCCGACGAATGGACTGTCGAGCCCTTCGCCTTCCGCCGCGGGCCGCTCACCCAGCCCGACGAATCGGTCTTCCGCGGCGGGCGCAACACCGGTCCCTGCGCCACCGTGACTTTCGGGCGGAGCTATCAGGACTTCGGCTGCTACGTGGCCAACGAGTGGCTCAAGCGCGGCATGAGCCTCTACTGGGACAACACCTACCCGCGTTCGAGCATGAACCCGCTCAACTCCGCGGCCTATGTGACCGACGATGGCACGATTCAGCCCGCTGTCCTGCTCTGGAACCAGCGCGAGTACCAAAAGCGCGTGTGGAACCTGCTCCAGGAATGGCGCAAGAAGCGCCGCGAGCCGCTCGAATGGGTGAACCACATGACCAATACGCTGGTTCTGCCGATTCACACCTGGGCGACGGCGAACCTCGACCACGAGCTCGGCTCGGCCAAGCCGTTCAGCCCCGAATGGCTCCAGGCCGAGACTATCGGCCTTCAGACCGGCAACTACCCCCTCACCCTCTACGCCATCACAGGCAGCCAGAACGCCGTCCTCCAGAAGTTCCCCCAGGAAATTCAGTATCGCGCGGAGTGGGGCATGCGGATGGTCCACGAGATCCAGTCCAACGGCGGCAAGCTCTACGACCTCGTCCGCCAGTTCGGCTACGGCACCGACGCGCTGACCGTCCACAACTACTGGGCCGACGAGCCCGTGCTGAGCGTCGAGCCGACCCGGGTGAAGTGGCTCGTCCTGTCCAAACCCCAGACCGGCGAGCAGCTCATCATTCTGGCGAGCTGGGCAGCAGAGGATGTCAAGGCCGCTGTGCAGCTCGGCTCGGCGAAGACCGCCATCACCGATGCGGAGAATGGCTCAGCGGTTGACCCGGCCGCGGTGACGCTGGCGGGGCCGTATGGGGTGAGGGTATTGCGGGTGCGCGCCGAATAGGACGGAGAGGACCGACAGGACGGATAGGACCATCGAGAAAGGGTTCGCTCACAGTCCTATCGGTCCTATCTGGCCTATGGGTCCTATCCCACGACAGCAGGAGGTGTTCTCGATGGGTGCCAAAGAGCTTTATGACCAGTACCTCATCACGTCCATGGTCGCCGGCTTCGAGCCGATCGAGGTGGTGCGGGCCTCGGGCTGCACGGTGACGGGCGCCGAGGGGCGAGACTACCTCGACTGCTTCAGCGGCATCGCCGTGGTGAACGCAGGCCACGGGCACCCGAAGGTGCTCGCCGCGGCGCGCGAGCAGATGGAGAAGCTGGTGCACTGCTGCACCTACGTCTACTACAACCCGTGCGCCGCCGAGCTGGCGAAGCGGCTGGCCGAGGTGACGCCTGGCGCCCTTCAGAAGAGCTTCTTCGGCAACAGCGGCGCCGAGGCCATCGAGGGGGCGGTGCGCCTGGCCAAGCAGTTCACCAGACGGCACGAGCTGGCGGCGCTCACGGCCAGCTTCCACGGCCGGACGGTGGGCACGCTCTCGATCAGCGGCAACCGCGGGCGCAAGAAGGGCTTCGGGCCATACCTGTCCGGTGTGGCCTTCGCTCCCGCGCCCTACTGCTTCCGCTGCCCGCTGAAGCTGAGCTATCCCGCCTGCGGCGTGGCGTGCGCCGAGGCGATGGCCGACGTGTTGCGCTATCAGACCGCTGGCGACGTGGCGGCGTTCGTGGCCGAGCCGGTGATGGGGGAGGGCGGCATGATCGTCCCGCCGCCCGAGTACTTCCAGCGTGCCGTGGAGATCATCCGCAAGGACGGCGCCCTCTTCATCGCCGACGAGGTGCAGTGCGGCTTTGGCCGGACCGGCAAGCTCTTCGCGATCGAGCACTACGGCGTGGAGCCCGACATCCTGTGCATGGCGAAGGGCATCGCCGACGGCTTCCCCTTGAGCGCCTTCATCGCCCGCCCCGGCGTGGCCGACGCCTTCGCGCCCGGCGACCACCTCTCGACCTTCGGCGGCAACCCCGTGTCGTGCGCGGCGGGCCTGGCCAACCTTGACGTGATGCTCGGCGAACGGCTGCCCGAGCGCGCCGCGGAGCGGGGCACGCAGTTGATGCGCCGCCTCGCAGCCATGAGCGAGAAGTGTCCGCTCATAGGCGACGTGCGCGGCAAGGGCCTGATGATCGGCGTCGAACTGGTTCGCGACGCCGCGAAGACGCCGGCCGATGCCGAGGCGCGTGAGGTGCGCCGCCTCTGCCGCGAGGCCGGCGTGCTCGTGGGCCTGGGCGGCGTGTTCGGCAACGTGCTCCGGCTCCAGCCGCCGCTCGTGATCAGCGAACCCGAGGCCGCTCGGGCAGCGGATGTGCTGGAGGACAGCCTGCGTCGCATGGTCTCAACTGGAGGCACGCGATGAGTTCCCGCATCACGCGAAGACGGTTTCACAAGGAGGTGGCGATCATGGGCGCAACGGCAGCAGCGCTGCGCGGAGCCGGTGTGTCGGGGGCGGAGCCTGTGGCGCAGATGCCGAAGATCAGGCTCGGCTCGCTCGAGGTCTCGCGCCTCTTCATCGGCAGCAATCCCTTCTTCGGCTTCAGCCATGGAAACCCCCAGGCTTCGGCCGACGAGATGAAGGCCTACTATACGCCCGAGCGGATCATGGCCACCCTCGACGCCGCGGCCGACCAAGGCATCACCGCCGTTTGGACCCCTTGCTACGAGCACTGGATCGAGCTGTGGCTGAAGTACAAGGAGAGGGGCGGCAGGCTCGACGCCTGGATCGCCCAGCCCGACCGCTCGCCGATGGAGAAGGACATCCTGGCCGCCGTGAGGAACGGAGCGAAGGCCATCGCCATCCAGGGCTGCCACATTGACGACCAGGTGACGAAGGGCAGATGGGACGTCGTGCGCGGCTGGCTCGAGCTGATCCAGAGCCACAAACTGCCCGCCGGCATGGCCACTCACCGCGCCACGACACACCTGGAGGCGGAGGAGAGGGGGATGCCTACCGACTTCTACCATCAGACCGTCTACCGACCCGACGACTACGTTCCGGGCGGCCTTGAGGAGTCGCTGGCCGTCGTTGAGAGGCTCGAGAAGCCCGTCGTCGCCTACAAGGTGCTCGGCGCCGGCCGCATTGCGCCGGCGGACGCCTTCCCCGCGCTCCTCAAACGCCTGAGGCGCAAGGACGGGATTTGCGTCGGCGTGTTCCCCAGAAAGCGCGACGAGATCGCCGAGAACGCGGCCCTCATGCGCCGGCTCACGGCACCTGAGCGCTGAGGCGACCCCGGTTCTGCTCTCAGGCTTCCCCTGAGCCCCGATGGGGCGACATGGGACAGCCCAGGGCGGAGCGAAGCGGAGCCCTGGGAACGGTCGTCCACCCAGGGGCAGCCCTGAAAGGGCGGAATAGCCCTCGATGCGGCGGCCTATGCCGCCCCTACAGGGCTTGAACCCTTGCGCGTTGATACCCAGGGCTGCGCTTCGCTCCGCCCTGGGCTATCCTGTCACGCCCTTGCAGGGCTAAGAACCGTCAAGCAGCGAAACTGGGTTCGCCTCAGACCTGGCCGCGCTTGACACCCCGCGGGTGGCAACATAGACTTGTTCTTGGCGGCAGTACGCGCCTTTGGCAGTGGAACCTTGGTGTTGGAGATCTTCGATGCATGGTGCACGCAGGATCCTGCTTGCGGCTTGGGCTCTGGCCCTTTGCAGTTGGCAGAACGCCGCGTGGGCCGGCGATGCCCCGGCGGCGAATGCGGCAGGGGGCGGCCCTGTTCTGTCCCAGGCGCCTGTGGGCGCCGAAGAACTGGGCTTCGAGGAAATCCTCTTCGTCAAGCGCAAACCCTACTCGTCCGACCACTATTACACGGACATCAACAACGGCACCAGCCCCGACCGCTTCGTCCCCGAGAACGGCATCTACATCTACAACGTGCGCACAAAGGCCGAGCGGCCCGTGATCACCGCCGCGGCGCTGCCCGGCGGCAAGGGCTTCATCGGCAAGATCAGCCTGTCGTTCGACGCGAAGCGTGTGCTCTTCGACTTCCGCGAGAACCCCGGCGCGGGCTTCCGCATCTGGGAGGTGGGCATCGACGGCAAGGGCCTGCGGCAGGTCTCCTTCCCGCCCAAGGACGAGGCCGAGAAGGTGGCCCGCTGGAACCGCGGCTGGCATACCGACGACATTCACCCCAACTACCTGCCCGACGGCCGAATCGTCTTCTCCTCCACGCGTTCCGAGTGCACGGTGCTGTGCGGCGGCTCTTCCCATCTCGTGGCGCCCACGCTCCACCGCATGGCCGCCGACGGCACGAACGTGGAACAGCTCACGCGCAGCCCCGTCAGCGAGTTCTGCCCCATCGCCCTCGACGATGGACGCGTGATGTACCACAGGTGGGAGTACGTGGACAAGGGGGCGCGCGTGGCCAAGACCGTGTGGTCCATGAACCCCGACGGCAGCCGGCCGCAGGAGCTCTACGGCCTGGCCGACGATGACACGACGATCTACATGTACCCCATGCCCCTTCCCGGCAGCCACAGCCGCTTCGTGTGCGTGGGCACCTGCCATTTCCCCCAGGGTGGCTGCCTCGGTCCCATCCTGATTGTGGACTACGGGATGGGCGTGCGCGAGCGCGGGCCGGACCCCAACGAGCCCGGCTTCGTGCGCGGCGACACCCACCATCCCGTCGTCAACATCACGCCCCACGTCTTCATCGCCCGCAGGTCGGAGCCCGGCTGGCACTTCCTGGCAGCCGACGGCAAGTATGTCCACGACCCGGAGGGCAAGAAGGGGCACCTCTACGCCACTCCGTACCCCGTGAGCGACCGCAAATTCCTCGTCTCATTCAAAGCCAACCCCGCCGATCATTACAAGCAGGTGCCCAACGCCTACGGCCTGTGGCTGATCGACACCGAGGGCACCCATCGCCTGGTTCACGCCGACCCTGCGCTGTCGTGCTGGCATCCGCTGGCGCTCGTGCCTCGCACGGTGCCGCCCGTGCTGGAGCCCGTGCGCGACCCGCAGTACGCGGCCGCCAATCAGGCCCTGTGCGTGGTGGAGAACGTGTACCAAGGCATGGACGGTGTGGCGCCGGGGGAGGTCAAGTGGCTGCGGGTCAACGAGGTCGTGCCGCGTTACTGGTCCACCGGCCGGCGCTGGGGCACATCGCTGAGCAGCTCGAGCTGGAAGGCGGCCCTCTGGCCGCGCGTGCAGTGGGGCGTGGTGCCCGTCGAGGCCGATGGCTCGGCCCACTTTGTGGTGCCGGCCGGCCGCAGCTTGTTCTTCCAGGCGCTAGACAAGGACTTCCGTGAAGTGCAGCGCGAGCGCACCTATGTGAACTACGCGGCCGGCGAACTGCGCTCGTGCACGGGCTGCCATGGCCAGCACAGCCGCACCGCCGCCGTGCGCACCGGCGGCACGCCCCTGGCTCTCGGCCGCCCGCCGAGCATCCTCCAGCCCCAGCCGTGCGACCTCAAGGAGAACGGCGGCGATGGCCTGGCCGGCCAGGTCATCCACTACCCCACCGACATACAGCCCATCCTCGACGCCAAGTGCGTATCGTGCCATGGCGCGAAGGACCCCGCCGGCGGCCTGAGGCTCACCGGCGAGCTCACGACCTACTACAACACCTCCTACGAGCAGCTCGCCAGCAAACAACTGGCCGGCCCGATCATCCCCGAATTCACCTCATTCAACCAGGGCGACCGAGGCAACTACAACGGCGCCGCTCTGCCGCCCAAGAGCCTCGGCTGCGCCAAGAGCACGCTCATGGCCATGCTCACCGACCCCAGGCACGCGAAGAACGCCAAGGACGATCACTCGAAGATCCTCACGACGATGGAGCTGATGCGCCTGGCCCGCTGGGTGGACAGCAACTACCAGTTCTACGGCAGCTACTTCGGGCGGCACCACCCGAGCTGGGCCGCCAAGCCCGACCCGGCCGTGCCCGCCTACGACCCGGCCGACTTCCGACGCAAGGCGACCTTTGAGGAGGCCGTAAGCTTCCTGGCCCCGCCGTGGCACCGCTAGATGACGCGAAGACAAGCGTCCTGTGCGGCGGGTGGCTCCCTGCCTTGTTCCAGGGCAGTTGACAGGCTGGCCACGAATGGCTACTCTAGAACCATGGGTGGGGAGCCAGAAACCTGGTTGCAGAAGGGTTTGCCAGGCGGCCCTGCCGGGCGAACCGAGACTTCCGGGCCGAACTAGAAGAGGGAGAGTATGGCCTCGTTGACTTGGCAGACGGCTGAGGGCGAGCGCCGCTTCCGGTTGGGCGTGGAGACACGCATCGGGCGCGCCCCGCAGAACGACATCTGCATCTCCGACGGAGGTGTCTCCGGGGTCCATGCCCGCATTGTCCGTGAAGGCACCGCATGGATCCTGGAAGACTGTGGGAGCCGCAATGGCACCTACGTCAACGACGAACCCCAGAAGCGCTGCGTCCTGCGCGACGGGGACCTCCTCGGCATCGGCAACGCCGACCTGACGTTCCACTCGCGCGATGCGGCGGACGACGCGAGCGAGGAGATGCTCACCGACGCCTCGACCATCCTGTGGCGCAAGGGCGATTCGGCCGCTCCGGCCCCGCAGGGGGTGGTGTCGAAGATGGAGGGCGATGCCACCCGCCTCCGGCGCCTGGTGCGCACGGATGTTGACTACAGCGCCGTGGGCTCGGTCGACTCTCTGCGTTACACCACGATGGCGCTGCCCCAGGCCAACGAGGACCCGCGCCAGCTCGCCCGACGCCTCCTCGCCGCCTACGAGATCTCCCGGGCCACCACGGGAACCCTCGGCACCTCTGAGATTCTGGACCGCGTCCTCGGCGCGCTTTTCGAGATCTTCGGCGTCGCCGACCGCGCGTTCATCGTCCTCGTAGACCCCCAGAGCCGGGAGGTCCATACGGCGGCCGCCCGCTGCCGCGTCAAAGGCAGGGCCGCCGACGCCGGCATCTCTCACACCGCACTCGAGCGCGCCATGCGCGAACGCGCCGGCCTCCTGTGCCGCGATGCGGCCGCCGACGAGCGTTTCGCCGGCTCCCAGAGCATTGTGGGCCTCGGTATCCGCTCGATGATGATCGCGCCTCTCGTGTTCCGCGATGAGGTGCTGGGCGCCGTGCACATAGACACGCTCAAGGGCATGCACAGCTTCACCCAAGCCGACCTCGAGCTGCTCACCTTCGCGGCGAACCAGGTGGCAGGCTGCCTCGCCAACGCCCGCCTCCACGAGAAGGTCGTGGCCTCCGAGCGCCTCGCCGCCGTCGGCCAGACCCTCGCCGGCCTCACCCACTGCATCAAGAACATCCTCCAGGGCATCAAGGGCGGAGCCTACATCCTCGACAAGGGCCTCAACGCTCAGGACATGGCCCGCATCCGCACCGGCTGGGAAATGGTCTCCCGCAACAACAGCTTCATGGAGGACCTGGTCTGGGACCTCCTGACTTACTCCAAGCAACGGCAGCCCGAGTATGCCGAGGCCGACCTCGGCGCCCTGTGCACCGAAATCTGCGAACTCACCGCCGCGAGGGCCGAGAACGCCAACGTCACCTTCTCGATCCAGCTCGACCCCGCCCTGGGCCCCGTGGAGGTGGACCCGCGCGGAATCCGCCGCTGCCTGCTCAACATCATCACTAACGCCATTGACGCCTGCGCCGCCTCCGGCGGCACGGTCACCGTGCGCACCCAGGCCCCCACGACCGACCCCTTCGCCCGCGTCGCCGTCAGCGACACGGGCTGCGGCATGTCGCCCGAGACCCTCGCCAAGCTCTTCACCGTCTTCTTCAGCACCAAGGGATCGAAGGGCACCGGCCTCGGGCTCCCCGTCACCCAGAAGATCATCGAAGAGCATGGCGGCCGCATTGACGTCGCCTCCGAGATCGGCAGGGGCACCAGCTTCACCCTCTGCCTCCCGCTCCGGCGGCAACGCGACACACAGAAAGTATGAGGGCAAGTATGGCCAGCAAACCCAAGAAGGTGCTCATCGTGGACGATGAGCTGGACAACCGCAGGTTCGTCAAGGCGACCCTCGAGGACGAGGGCTACGAGTTCGCCTTCGGACGCGACGGCGGCGACGCGGTCGAGAAGGCGGCTGCCGAGCGGCCCGACCTGATCGTGATGGATGTCCAGATGCCCAAGAAGGATGGTTTCGCCGCCCTTTACGAGCTGCGCCAGAACCCCGCCCTCAAGGCCATTCCAGTCGTGCTCCTCACCGGGATCGCCGAGAAGACAGGCGTCCGCTTCTCCGCCGACGCCGTCCACGACTACATGGGCGAGCGCCCCGACGCCTTCCTCGACAAGCCCGTGGACCCCGCGAAACTCCTGGCCACGGTGCGCAAGCTCATCGAGCGCTAGGAAACTGCCTCAGAACCCACGCGGGCTGCGCGGCCGGCAGCGCAGCCCGCGTGGACTTCGGCACAGACGCTAGTAGTGCACCTTGCCCACCTTGAGCCACAGGGTGCGCTGAAGGTTGATGGCGAAGACCGCGCTCGCGATACTCAGGAGCTTGCTCTCGGCTGTGTCGGCCCGGCTGGTGAGCACGACGGGCACCTTGGCCCCCACGAGCAGTCCCGCCAGCCGGCAGTTGCCCATGTAAGCGAGGGCCTTGGCCAGGATATTCCCCGCCTCGATGTTGGGCACAAGCAAAACGTCCGCCCAACCCGCGACGGGGCCGGAAATCTTCTTGTGCTTCGCCGCAATCTCGCTGACCGCGTTGTCGAGGGCGAACGGGCCGTCCACCTCGCAGTCCACCGAGAACTGGCGCCGCTTGCTCATCTGGGCGAGGGCGGCCGCGTCGAGCGTTGCGGGCATGGCGGGGTTGATGAGCTCCACGGCGGCCAGGACGGCCACCTTGGGCCGCATGATGCCGAAGGCGCTGGCCATGTGCACGGTGTTCAGCAGGATGGCGGCCTTCTGCTCGAGATCGGGGGCCATGTTCATCGCGCCATCGGCCACGAAGATCAGGCGGTCCAGGTTCCGGCTCTCGATGATGAAGACGTGGCTCATGATGGCGCCGGTGCGCAGGCCCTGCTCCTTGTGCAGGATGGCGCGCAGGAAATCGTCGGTGTGGAGGTAGCCCTTCATCACGATGTCGGCCTCGCCGCGCGAGGCGAGCGACACGGCGCCCAGCGCCGCCTTCAGCGGGTCCGGCTCGTGCACGATGTCGGCCTCGCGAACCGCGTACTGGGCGCGCTCGGCCTCCTCGAGGATGCTCTCGCGGTCGCCGAAGAGAACGGCCTGCACGAGGCCCTGGGCCTCTGCGTCGCGAATGGCCTCGATGACCGTGTAGTCCTGAGCGACGGCAACGGACAGGCGGCGGCGTGGCTGATGCGCCACCAGGCGCAGCAGGGCGTCGAAGTTCTTCATCGGCCGATTCTCCTCTCGCGCGGGGACGTGGCGACCTGAGTTGCCACAAGGATACCCATTTGCCCCGCCGAGGTCAATGGCCGGCTGCGAATCGGGTGGACCCGCGAAAGCCGGTGACCCCACCCAGCGAAAGCCCAGTCTGTGTGGCACAGCCGCCCTCGGCTGTGCTTGTGGGCGGGACGTCCCGTCCCGCGCATCGCGGCGTGTGGACACGCCGCCCACAATGCCCGCCACCGGCGCAGGCGCCTGTGCCACACGGTCGCCTGCTTTGCCGGGTCGCATCGCCGCGAATCGCGCTTGACGCAAGGGCCGGGAGCCGGTATAAGGATGAAGAGCCGGGGAATCCACGGAGGCGCCAGCTATGCCAGAGGCCAAGCCCGCCGAACGGGTCGGGGATTTCGAGTTCCTCGATCTCCTGGCCGTTGGGGGCATGGGGCAGCTCTGGCGCGTCCGCCACGTGAAGCTCGACGCCATCTACGTGGCGAAGGTTCTGCGGCCCGACCTGCGCAGCGACCCCGAGTTCGCCGCGCGATTCCTGCGCGAGGCCCGCCTCGTCGCCAGGTTTCGCCACCCCAACGTCGTCCAGGTGTTCGGCTTTGACGAAGAGCACATGCTCTACTTCATGGAATACGTGGAGGGCACCGACCTCGACCGGCTGATGCGGGTGCGGAAGAACCTCACGTTCAACGAGAAGCGCACCATCATCGAGGTCGTCGCCGACACGATCGGCCACGCCCATCGCCAGTTCGACCTCATCCACCGCGACATCAAGCCGAGCAACGTCCTGGTGGCCATCGCGCAGCCCGACGACCCGATCCTGCAATCACACATCAAGCTGACCGACTTCGGCATCGCCCGCGTGCTGTCGCTCAACCAGCGCGTCACCATGTCCTCCGGCATGGTCATGGGCACGGTGCAGTACATGGCGCCCGAGCAGTTCGAGGGCGAGGCGGCCAAGGAGAGCGACGTCTACTCCATCGGTGTCCTTTACTACCAGCTCCTCACCGGCGTGCTCCCATTCACCGGCCCCACCGCCTTCGTGATCCGCGACAAGCACCGCAGCGAGATCCCGCCCGCGCCGCACAAGGTCAACCCCGACGTGCCGCTCGTGGACTCCATGACGGTGATGCGTTGCCTGGAGAAGGACCCCACGAAGCGCTTCCGCGATGCGGCCGAGCTCCACGAGCACCTGGGGGCCACCCAAGGCACCGCGCACACGGTCGCGGTGCCTCGCAGACGTTCCACGCCCACCGCCGAGGCTGCGCCAGGCACGGATAGCGGCATCGTGGAGCGCACCGAGCAGATCGAGCGGACGCAGCGCGGCACAACTCGGCACGGCAGGCGCACCCCCATCCGCGCCACCACGGCCTCCAGCGATCAGGTGACCGAGCGCACCATTCCCGCCGCCCTGGCGCCGGTGACCGAGCGCACTATCCCCGCATCGCTCGAGCCCGTGACGGAGCGGACCATCTCTGCCGAGGCCGTCCCGGCCGCCGCCGACGCGACGGCGGCCGTTCTGGAGCCTGTGACGGAGGCCGCCCCGCGGCGGCGACGCAGGCCCCTGCTGTGGGTGACCCTCGGATTGGCCGGCGCCGCGCTCCTGGCCGCCGGGATCATCGCCGCGCTCCCCTGGACAGGCTCGGGCACGCCCACCATCAGGCCAGACACGGCGGTCTTGCCAGCCACGGCTACCCCCCGAACCGCGGCCGCACAGCTCATCACGGCCAAGGACCTCGCGGCTGCCCGCTCGCTCGAAGAAGCCCGTCGAATCCTCGACCGCCTGGGTGAGCGAGTGGAGGCGGCGCCCGACCCCCAAGCCGCCCGCACCCAATTGGCTGGCTATCGCGAACTGCTCGCCCTCCTCTCGGCGGCGGCCACGGCTGTCGCCGATGGCAAGTGCGACGAAGCCGAGCGCACCCTCCGCAACGCCGAGATGGCTCTCGAGCGCATTGACGGCGTTGCCCTGGGGGAACTGCCCAAGGATTTCCTGTTCCGTCACACCCTGAGCGTGGCCGGCGGCCAGGCCCGCGCTCTCGCTGCTCAGGCCGCGAGACTGGTCGAGGTGCTCGAGCCTGTTGCCACGTCGCGCGCCTCAGTGCGGTACATGCTCGAGCGCTACAAGGCGGCCAGCGCCGCCGTGCTCGAGAGCCTGGCCTTCAGCCCTGGATGCAGCGCCTGGAGAAAGATCACGAGCGGAAGCGGCCAGCCGGCGAGCCTCGAGCCGCTCCTCCAGGGCATCGGCAACGACGCTCCACCGCCGGTTGCCCTGCTCAAGCAGTACCTCGGCCGACTCGACGCCCTGGCGAAGCACGCTGCGACGGCAGACCAGGAGCCGCTCTACCGCACGGCCGTCGTACGCCTGCTCGACGATCTGTCGGACACGGCCGCCCGGTTCGATGCCTCGCCGTGGGCGAAGGCCTGTCTGAGCGCCGACGACGCCGCCTGCCTGGGCATCGTGGAACGGCTTTGGCACGAGGCGCATCAGGCGCGGCTTGCCGCCGCCGCGCAGGTCTGCCATAGACTGGCGGCCGCCCAGACGACCAAAGCCCAAGCCCTGCCGTCGACCCCCGACCGCGCCGGCGAAGCCCGGCAGCTCTTCACGGAGGCGGAGGAGTACGCCAACGCAATCCTCAAGGCTGCGCATGTGCCCGACGCGGCCAGAGCCGCGGCCTCGGCCCTCCTGAGCACGGCAAGCGCACGTCAGGCCATGTGGCTGTTCTGCGCCGGGCCGCGCGGGCCCGAGGACGAAGACCAGCACTTTGTCGAAGTGCGCAAGCTCCTCGGGCGCGGGCTCGACGAGTTGCCCGGCTGCGCGAGCGACGTAGCGGCCCAGGCCCGCGCACTGCGGGGCATGCTCGCGGTCGTCACCAGCGCCCGCAGTGCACTCGCCGCATGCCTTCGTGAGAACTTCGACGCCCAGGGTCGGTTCGGCGGCCAGGTTGCCACGCTATTCGCGGCCCTCAACGCCTTCGAGCCTCTCGCCAAGGAAGCCGGTCGCCAGCCCGACCATCCATGCAGCCGGGCCGCGCTCGAGCCGTTTCTGCACCTGCGGGTGGGCGGCCCCATCGCTGGCTACACCCTGCCCAACGCCGCCGCCGCTTGGCTGCTTGCCAGCGCCGGCCAGGCTGCCGAGAAAGGCAAGTACAGCGATGCCAGCCACCTCCTGAGCAGCTTCCAGCTCGACCCGGGCAAGGAGGCCCAAGGAGTGGAGTCGCCTCTCAAGCGCCTTCTGCCCGGACCGCTGACGGCTAAGGCCGGGGAACTCCTCAAGATAGTGGAGGCGTTCGACGACTCTCGTGTGCCCGCGGCAGGCACCCCGGCCGACCGGTGGAAGAAGGTGTGGGAGCAACGGCTCGCGGCCCAGCCGCTGCTCGCCCTCGATATCCCATCGAAGGTGACCGCTGGCCCACTTCCGGCGCCCTTCGAGGGCCAGGAGAAGCAGTGCGAGGGCCTCTACGCCCAGATGCGCTCGCTCCTCGACCACTGCCGGGCCCGCCTTGGGGTCGAGCAAGAGGTGCGCCGGGCGGAGGCCGAAGCTGCCAAGCTGGTCATCCACGGCCCCGACGGCGTGAAGCCGAACCCCGCAGCCGCCACCCGGGAGGCAGTGGCGAAGAGCCTCGAGGCGGTGCGCGAGCTTCGGAGTCGCGTGGCCGAAGGCGCGAAGCGAGGTATGGGGATGGACGACCATCCTGAGCGTCTCACCAGCATCGAGCGCGATCTGGCGGCACTGCCCGCCCAGACCAATGTGGCCGAGCTTCAGGAGCGAGTCAACAACGCTCTGGCCAAGCCTGACCCCAAGGCTGCACTCGACGAGTTGAGGGCCGGGGGCGTGGCCCTCGGCCGAATGGCGGAGGCCTCGCTCACCCGCCAGGCCATGGACGCCTGGGTCAAGATGGCCATCAAGGCGATGGCAGACCAGGACTACGCCGCGGCCGGCTCCATCTTCAAAGCGATCCGCTCGCACGAGCAGGTGGTGCGTCTCAAGGACGACCCCGCCATCGCCGCCGCCTATGAGGAGACCAGCCGCCCGGTCCACTATTGCGAAGGTCACGCGGCTCTCGCTGGAGGTGCGCAGAACCTGGCGGTCGCACTGGGCGAGTTCTTCCAGGCGGCTCCGTACCGCGATGCCGACACCATCGCCAAGCAGATTGGCCCCCTCCAGGAGGCCCAGAAACTCTGCGAGAAGGAGCCCCTCAGCGCCGTGGGAAGCCTGGAGCGGCTCTTAGAGCAGAACGAACTCCATGCCGTCGTGCGCAGCGTGGCTGAGAAGGCCCTGGGCGAACTCCGAACGAGGTTGCTCACAGAGACGGCCGCCTGCGTCCAGGCATTCAGCCAGGCCCTCGCCAAAGGGGGGTGGGAGGACTTCGTGGACCGCGCCGCCGTGCCGGCGGAGGACATCGAACGACTGAGAGCCTTCCTCGATCAGACCGAAGGCATCGAGGTAGAGCAGCCAGAGCCGCCCGTGCTCGGAGAGCTGGCGCCGGAGAAGCACCAGGCGCTCCTCAGGAGCAAGCGAGTTCTGAAGTTCCGTTACCGCCTGCCCGAAGGTGGCATGGTGCCGGTGACGCTGGAGCAGGCGATCGTGTGGACCCTCCGCCTGGTGCCTCCCGACCAGAGGAAGGGGAGGAACTGGGTGATCGCAGACTGGGAGGCCAGGTGAGTGCGTGAACTGCGGCTGTACGCATGGCTCGCCATTCACGCGGCTGCGATCGGAAGCGCCAGCTGGCCAGTCCTTGGCGGGCAGGCGCAAGGCCGTAGCCTCGCGCCGGGCTTCGGCATCGTGGTGTCGCGGAATCAGCGCGAGCTCATCCTGCGCATTGACCCCGACGCGGTCAATATCCCCACTCGGCTGCAGGGGCAACGCCTTGTGTGCCGCCGGCTGGTGCGCACGGTCTACGCCCCTCAGTCACAGGAAGCGCTGGCCGAGGAGTGGCGGGCCAACGGCGCCGCCGAGGTGCTGCCCGTGCTCGATCGCAGCGGCCTCCCCATTGCCGCGCTCCTCTGGGAGGACCCACAGTTCGCCGTGCGAACGGGCGATCGGGTCGAGCTTGGCCGCTTGGCGCTGGATACGGCCACACCGGTGATCCTGTCGCTTCGCGTCCTGTCTCCGCGCGCCACGCAGGCTGCCGGCGCCCCCACGGGGGAGCCTACGCTGGCGCCGGGCGAGGTGGCCTGGATCATCGCCGACATCTTCGCCCCGACCGGCGAGGCCCCACGCTGTGAATGGACGGCCGATGCCGGCGAGTTCGTATACGCCGGCGGCGCTCCAGGCGGCAAGACGCTTCAAGGCCCGCGAGCCGTCCGGTGGCGCGCGCCCGCTGAACCCGGTGACGCCACGAAGGCGACGATCCGCCTTCGAGTCACTGCCCCCTGCCGCGTTCTGACCGCCGAAATGGGGATTGCCGTCGACGTTCAGGAGCCAAGAGGGGCCTACAGCGAGGTCCAGTGGGTCCCCGTGCGCGCCCAGGCCGTCGGTGGCGGGCGTACCGGCCCTGTGCTCTCCGAGGCCAGTCTCCTCGCGGCCGGGACGTCTGGGGAGCTGTTCGTGGTGGACACGCCCGGGAAGCGGTTGATGCAATGGGGCTCACAGGGCCCGCGCTTCGTGCCATTAGGCAGTGCTCCCATCACGGGGCTCTCGGCCTGGGGCGACGTGGCTTTCGTTGCCCAGGGCGATCAGGTGCTCGCCTGCCCGCCCGGCGCCACCCAGCCGCAGGCCGTGGCCAAGCTGCCGCCCTCCAAGCGGTTGGTAGGGCTCCAGGCAGGCGACTTGGGCGATCTCTACGCGCTCGATGCCGGCGAGGCGCCCGCGCTCCATGTCCTGCCTCAGGGGGCCGCATCCTGGCAGCAGGCGCTGCTGGGTCCCAAGGGCGATGCCCCGTGGCTGGCGCTCTTCGCGCTCGATGCTCTGAGCAACGATGTGTTCGTGTACGATTCGCGGGACCGCGTCGTGCGGCAATGGCGCGCATTGCAGGGCACTGGTTACCAGCCCGTGGCGGCGGCCATGCCGGCAGGAAGCGCGGTCGACCGCTTTGGCCCCCCAGTGGGCCTCGTAACGCGGCCCGACGCCGATCACGCCGAGGAACTGCCCGTTCAGCTCGTCTTCAAGTCGGGCGCGGTCACAGATAAGTGGAACTTCGAGCCCCGGCCCCCGCGCTGGGAGCCACTCGTGCGCAGGCCCCCGCGCGAGCTGGCCGACGCTCGCTTCGCCGCCCAGAGCGCCGCTCCGCTGCCGGATGGCGACCTGTTGCTCGGTGGCCAGGCAAAGAGCGCGGATGGCACCGCGCCCATGATCGCACAGCTCTCGCCGACGGGGGAGTTCAGGCGCATGCTGCCGCTTCCGGAGCAGCCGCCACGTTTCATCGCCGCGGCGCCCAACGGGCGCCGCTACCTCCTGCTTTCCCAGCGCAATCAGCGCCTTGTCGCACTCGGCCCCGACGGCTGGATCGCGCGCGATCTGGGAGTGATTGACGCGATCCGGGCCATCGTGCGGGTGCGGGCCGACCGTTCGTCTGCCGACCACGTCTATGTGGTGGGCAACAAGGCGGGCCGCGAATCGGCCTTCCGCCTCAACGTCCTCAACCCCTCGGCTTACCTTGAGCTGAGCGCTCTGGGGTTCCCCGGCTCGCAGATCCCTGAGCACGAAGCCGTGGACATTGCGACCTCGCCTCATTTCGTCGCCATCCTCGACCGGGCAGGCAAGGTGCTCCTGTTCGCCAACGAGAAGCCGCCGCGCTTCGTCACAACGGTGGATACCGGGCTGCGACGGCCCGCCGCCATCGCCTTGGCCGCCGAGACCCATGACGCCCAGGGCGGCCGCCAACCCTTCCTGTGCGTGCTGCCGTCGGGAAAGGACGCGCTGGGCGTCCACATCTGGCAGCTTCGTACCGCGGGCGGCGGCAAGCCCACGGCGGCCAAGCTGGGGGTGGTGCCCGACCCCCAGCAAGCTCCCGCCGCCAAGCTATCTTCGCCCGTGACCCTCGATAGCGCCTTCCCTGACCGCGCCGGCATGCTCTATGTTCTCGACCGCGGTGGAACGCAGGTGCGAGCGTTCGACCTGCCCGCAATCGCCGGGAAACTCCTCCAGCACGCCGCGCCCGAGCTCCCCTCCTCTCCGCTCCTCGACAAGCTGCCCGTCGCGGATGGCGCGGCGGACATGGCGATTGGCCCCGGGCAGCTCATCCACGTCGCCGACACGGCAGGCGAGGCCGTGCGCTCGTACGGGAGAAGCCGATGACGCGGAGCCTGCTCGTGCTGCCCCTGGCGTTTGGGCTCATGGCGCCCCTTGCGTCGCGAGGGGCGGAGGCCCTGCCCGCCAGCCCCAAGGGCGCCGCCCTCGTGGGAACCGTAAGCTGGCGTCTGGGGAACCGAGTGGCCGTGGCCGTCGCGGAGGGTGTCACGTTGCAGCGCAACGAGGAACTCCTCGTCGGTCGCTCCTTTCTTCTGGTGGCCCTGAGGGGCCAGGGCAAGCTCCTGGAGGCGTGGGGCGACTGGCGGCCCGTGGGGCGCATCCAGCTCCGTGCTTCGAGGGGGAACCGCCACTGGCTCGGTTGCGTGCTGGAGGACGTGGTGCCCCCACAGCCTGCGGAGGCAGGCTCCGTCCTCAACGTGCAGCCCGGCGATCTCGTCTACCGCGCCGCTGGCGCCGGTTCCTCCTCACCGGCCCTGAAGGCTCCTGCCTCGCAGGGCAGCAAGGAATGAAAGGAGACACGATGGCTGGCCCGAAGAAAGTGCTGATCGCCGACGACGAAGCCGATCTGCGGACTTTCATCCAGGCGGCCCTGGAGGACGACGGCTACGTATTCCTCACCGCCGCCAATGGCGAAGACGCCCTGGCGCAGGCCCGGGCCGAGCACCCCGATCTCGCGATCCTGGACGTCCAGATGCCTCGGAAAACCGGTTTCGAGGTCTTCGACGAACTGCGCCGCGACGACGCCACGAAGGATATCCGCATCCTCATGCTCACGGGCATCAAGCAGCGCACGGGCGTTGGCTTCACCGCTAAGGAAATGGGCGACTACTACGAGAGCGCGCCCGAGGCTTTCATTGACAAGCCCGTGGACCCCGATGTCCTGCGTGAGACGGTGGCCAGGATTCTCCGCTAGGCACATAGCGCGCATTGGCAGGCCGCTTGGGACGAGCTTCGGGGCGGGCAGATGAAGCTCTTCATGCACTGGGACATGGAAGGCGTCAGCGGCATCCACACGCGGGAGCAGGTCTGGTTCTGGGAGCCTGGCGCCCGGGCGGAGGCCCGGGAAGAGGGGCGGCGACTTCTGATGGCGGACATCAATTCGGCTGTCGCCGCCGCTCTCGACGCGGGCGTGGGTCAGGTCATCGTATGCGACACCCACCACGGTGGCGGCAACATCCGCCTCGGCGAGATGCTCTCCGACCCCCGCGTGACCTACCTCGAGAAGAGCCGCGGAGTCCAGAACGGCAAGCTGCGCTGGATGCCCGGGCTTGATGAGAGCGTGAGCGGCTTCCTCCTGCCGGGTCACCACGCGATGGCGGGCACGCCCGGCGCCTTCCTCCCTCACACATGGTCGCTCGATTGGGAGGATTTCAGGATCAACGGACAGAGCGTCGGCGAGATGGGGATCGAGGCCTGCTTTGCTGGGCACTGGGGAGTCCCCGTGGCCTTTGCCCAAGGCGATGTGGCCGCGTGCCGTGAGGCAGAGGGGATGTTCCCGGGCATTGTCACCGCCTGCGTCAAGCGCGCCACGGGCAGGAACTCCTGCGAAGGGCCCGATGCAGCAACGGCTCGCCGGCTCACTGCCGAAAAGGTGGCGCAGGCTGTTGCCCGCCTCCGCGCGGGCGAGTGCCGGCCGTTCCGCCCCTCGCTCCCCCTGACGATCGCCGTCAGAATGGCCACAGCCCAGAAGGCCGACGCCGCCACGCGGCCTGGCGTGCGGCGTGTGGATGAGTTGACCGTCGAGGCCGAGGTCGAGCGTCACTGCGATGTGGTCAAGTGGATCGTCAACGCGGGGCTGGACATCCAGCCCTGAGGCTGCGCGGGCTCTCCCCGCTCCTACCGGACCTCCAGGGTGAACTTCTGGGTAGCGAGCCCGACCCGTGTCGTGGCGGTCGAGAGCACCTTCTCCCTGCCCCACACCAGCGCCTTCTCGTCGAGCTGCCGCACCTGTCGGTCAATGGCGGCCGTGACCACCACCTCGGCCTTGCCCGGCGCATCAGGGGTGCCAGAGAGGAGGCCCGTGGCCTCATCGATCTTGAGCCACGCAGGCCCTTGGGCGAGTGCGAACTTCGGCTTCTCGACGTCAAAGTAGCCGTTCACCTGGCTCTCGCCCTGGCTCCGTGCGGTGAGGTCGCCCAGCGAGCGGTTGGCGGACACCTGGTACTTGTAAGGTTCGCCCACCTTCGCCGCCAGAACGGGCCTGGAATAGATGATGGGCCTCGGTGCCACGGCATAGTCGGACGGCCCGCTGCGCTTGCCCGCCTCGTCCACGGCGACCACGCGGTAGTAGGTCTTGTTGCCGGCGGCGGGGGCGTCGGTGCCCATCACCACGAGCCTGGTCTCAGTAGTCTCGCCGATGAAGTTGGCGGGCGCCCACGGGTTCCAGGCCGCCATGTCGGTCTTGGCCGAGACCCCCAGGCTGAGCTGGCGGGGCTTGTCCATCACGGTGAAGCCCTTCTCGTCGCTGCCGTAGACGCGGTACTTCGCGGGCCTGCGGCCCACCGGATTCGCTTGCCACGTCAGCGTCCCAACCCCCTTCGCCTCGTCCCAATCCAGCTTCACGTCGAGGGGATACGCCGCTCCGCGCGCGGTGAAACTGAACGTCTGGCTCCACGGTCCCCAGAGCCCCCTGGCATCCATCGCACGCACGCGCCAGTAGTACCTCGTGTCGGGCGTCAGGAGGCCCGGCTCGCTCAGAGTATACTGCGGCTTTACGTCGGAGAACTTGAACCCGCGTCCCGTCCACTCCCGCTTCGCGTCCAGCGTGCGCGTGGCGAGCTTGTAGAAGCTCATCGCGAGGGGGAAGCGCACATCGGGTCGCCGCGACAGCTCGAACTGGTAGTCGCTCATCGAGTCCCCGTCGGGGTCCGCTGGGACCGACCACTTGAACACGATGTCCGTACCATCCGACTCGCCGCCATCGGACGGATAGACCGCCTCGGGCGCGGCGGGGGGCCGGGTGGCGGAGCGTTCGACCCATTCGTGGGTGATGCGGACTTCGCGTGCGCCTTTGGTTTCATCGTTGTAGGTGAAGCTGTTCTCGCCCACAGCCATCTCGGGCATTGCCATCGGCGCCATCTGCACGTCGTTGAAGATGGCCACCTTCTTCAGCGACGCCCTGCCGGCCAGCTCACACTTCACCTGGTAGCTGTAGCACGGCTGGCCCGTGATCGGGAAGAACCTGTCCAGGCTGCCCACCGCCGCCTGCTGCCAGGACTTGCTGTCCCGACAAATGGCGAAGCGTGCGCCCTCGCCCTCCGCCTCGAGTCGGCCGCCCACGAAAGGATACGGGCTCCGCAATGTCCACACGATCGAGCCGGTCTTTCCGTCCTCGGCTATCAGGCCGTCGGGGCCCGCCGCGATGTTGTCAACCGTCGTGGCGCCCCGGCGCCAGGTCGGCCTCGTCAGGTCGGGGCGGTACTCCCACAGGCCGTTGTAGATGGTGTTCGGGTAAGAGGGCATGGTGTAGAGCGCGCCCTGGTGCTTCAGGGGCTTGCACTGCCCCCATCGCCACACGAGGGCCTCGCCGGGGCGGAGGACCATGTTCATCGTGGTGTCGGCCCTGCCGGAGCGGTCGCCCGTGATCTCGCTCTCGGTGAAGTAGAGGGCCGCGGTCCCCTGGCCATCCCACGGAGTGTCCACCAGCAGGATTCCGTTGGAGTGGGTGCGCTTGACGAGGTCATGGTCTCGGGCAATCTGCACGTCGCTGGCCACGGTCTCATTGTCGCGCAGGAGGTAGATGGAGTGCAGGTCGCCGTCCAGGAGATGCCACCCGCCGCCGTAGAAGGCCTGGGAGATGCAGTGGCCGAGGGCCCGGGCCGGCGCCACCTTGAGCCCCGCCTGCTTCCACAGGGTTGCCAGGCAGATGGAGTCGTTGCCGCAGGTGTTGAAGCCGTAGACGTTGAAGACCTTCACCACGTCGCACAACTCGTTGTTCTCGCCCGACGAATGATGGCGGTGGCGAATCTGCTGGAACCAGATCGCCTGGGCCTTCTCCGCGTCCGTCATATCGGGCGTGATGGCCGACTGCACGATCTCCGCCACGTTCCGGAAGTTGTTCCGCCCATTCGACAGCCAGGGGTTCACCACGTCGGTGTCGCCCACGTTCTCCATCCGCACCGAGCGGTTCGACTCCCAGGTCTGGAAGAATGCTCCTTCGCCGTTCATCCCCACTCCCATCGGCGTGCGGCAGCCCCGCCCGTCCATCGTGCCGCCTTGAACCACTCTGTACTGCTGCCTTCCCTCGGTGATCTTCTGCACGTGCGACTTCGGCGCGTCCGTCGGGTCCGTGCTCATGCCCCAGGGGAAGACAAACGACGCCGGACCCTGTTGCTCGGCTTGCCGCGGTGCCGGCGTTGGAGCGGCTGCGATCGGCTCGGCCCCGGGCAACGGCCGGTACGCGCGCGCCACGGACGAGACGCGCACCTCGTCGAGCAGGCCGTTAAGGTTGGGGGCAGGCGACTCCCAGGTGTGGCCTCCCAGCCGCAGCGTGCCCAGTCCGCCGCCGAGTGCCCCGTCGGTGATGCCCTCGGGGACCTGCTCCACATCCAGCCGCCCATCCACATAGATGCCCACCTTCCTTGACCCCTGGTCCCAGGTGATCGCTAGATGGGTCCAGCGGTCCGCGGGCACGGCTCGGTTCCCCCTCACGTATCGCCACGCCCCGTCAATCCAGAAGGAGGCGATCACGGATGTCGAGAGACGGATCATGTACTGGCTGCCCCGGCACACCACGTCGCCGACGGCGCGCTCGCGCAGCTTCACCCAGCACTCCACGGTGAGTGCCTTAAGACCCCGCGACTCGGCCAGATCGGTCACGTCGGCCCAGCCCCTTCGGCCGTCGCAGTTCAGCGCCCCGCCAAACTTCCCCTCCGCAGCCATCGCTTCCTTGATCTTCCCCGACCTGCCGCCCGCCACGGAGTCCTTCACCTCTCCGCTCGCCACGTCGTCGAGGTGGAACAGGCAGATCGTGTTCCTATCGGCCTCGGGGGGCTTGCTCAGGTCCACCTCTGCTGCCCATACCGTGGGGGCGTTCGCCGCCAGAACGAGCGCCGCCGGAACCGCGCATCGCGCCAGGGCTAACATTCCGAGTCTCCTGTGCCACTGGAACGAAACGGGAGCATGCGCATACTATAGGCCGTTGCGAGTGGTTTTCAACCCGGCCACTGCCGAAAGGAGGAGTCATGCGTCCGACGGTACTCGCTGCCGCGTTCGCCCTGGCGTCGACGGCCGCTGTCGGCGGCCCAGCTTACTGCGTCCGCGTTACCAGCGAGCACAACGCCGACACGACCGAACTGGCCCGCTTCCGCGGCTTTCACGCCTGGCGCGACAAGAAGGACAACGACCTGGCCATCGCCATCTGGCAGTACTTGTGCGACTACGAGACGGGGCTGTACCACTTCTACGAGGTGGTCGAAGGGCCGGACCCCTTCGTCGAGTACGCCACGATGCGCGAGCCGCTGAAGCTCCTCAACGTCTACAACTGCGGCTACTGCGGCATCTTCGGGCCAACGGTCGAGGGCATTTACCACGGCTGCGGGTTCACCACCGGCCGCAGCTTCGGCCTCTCGGGCTGGGCGCACTGCGCAACGGAGATCTTCTACAGCGGCGCCTGGCACTACTTCGACGTGGACGTGCGCGGCGTTCTCCTCAAGCCCGACGGCATGGTGGCCAGCCTGAAGGAAGCACAGACCGACCGGCAGCTCTGGCTCGATTCCATCGGCCGCATCAAGCCGTTCTTCCCCCACCACGGCACGCCCGAGCAGGCGAAGCGCGTGGCCGACATCTACGCCAAGAGCGGCGTGGACTTCCAGTACCGCTGGTTCCAAGGCAGCCACACGGCCGACTACTCGCTTCGCCCCGGCGAGAGCTTCACCCGCTGGTGGCAGCCGAAGGATGGCCACTGGAACCACCGCCCCGAGTATAATCGCGAGAAATGGGTTCGCGACCTCATCATGCAGAAGCCCATCGGCATGAAGCCCAACCACCGTGAATTCACCAGATGGAACCACGGCGAGGGCCTCTTCCACTACGCGCCCGACCTGACGGACGCCAGCAGCGACTTCGCCGATGGCGTCTACTCATCGAAGGACGCGAAGCCCGAGAAGGATGGCTTGCGCCTGGCCGGTGAGGGGGCCGAAGCCGTCTTCCGCGTCTTCACACCCTTCGTCATCGCCCCCAAGGTTAACGACATCCTGAAGGAGGACGACGACACGGATGCCTCGGTCATCACCCTCGATGCGCAAGGCGATGTTCGGGTCTCCATCTCGCTCGACAACGGGCTGAGTTGGGAGGATGTCGCCAGCGGCAAGACGGTTGACCTGACCCGGTGGGTCAAGGGCACCTATGGCTATCTCGCCCGCTTCCGCGCGCCGGGGGAGGGAGGAGCCACGATTCGATCTCTGGCCATTGACACCTGGGTCCAGGTCGCGCCCATCTCGCTGCCGCGGCTGAAGAAGGGCACGAACCGTCTCTGCTACGATGCCGGCGACCGCTACGGCGGCTTCACCGAACCCGTCCTCATCCTCCCCAGAGTTGCCGACCCCGACGACCTGAAGCGGCACGTGGTCGAGATGCCCAAGGACTACGACCCCGAGAGGAAGCTGGACAGGATACACGGCGACGTGGTGGTGAGGCTGCCCGCGCCGCCGGGCACACAGATCGCCTGGTTCAGTATCGGCGGCACCTTCCACACCCATCAGGAGCAAGGGGCGAAGGACACTGACAACCGCATCGCCTATGCCGTGGGCGAGCCGAGGAGCTTCACCGAGATCTACAAGGCCGACGTGCCGACCTGGGTCCAGCACTGGCGCTACAACTATGACACCGACGTGCGGCTGGAGAAGCCGGCCGAAGCCGTTTTCGCCCGGTTCACGGGCCGCCCCGGCGTGAACGTGATTCGCGCGTGCCTCCACGTGATCCCAGCGGCGGGGCACGACCCCGCGGTGACCATCACCCACGGCTACCGGATCGGGCAACAGGTGATGGAGAAGGCCGTCCCGATGAGGTCGCCTGGCGACTACACGATTGAATGCGACGGCGACGTGGAGAACGTGTTTATCCGCATCGAAAAGCCTTCGGGCCGCACGAAATGATCCTGCCGGGGCGCCGCGCGCTTTCTGCTTCGGGCGAGGCTCATGGCGCGGCCAGGCAGTAGAGGAACTGGCCGCCGCGGGTGAACATCCGCCGTCCGCTGAACGTCGGCGTGGCGCCCGAGCCGTCCGGAAGAGAACCCGCGCCGACGGCCGTGGCCCGATCGCCTGGCTCTAGGACGATGGTCTGCCCCGCGTCGTTGCCGACGAAGAGGCGCTTCCCCGCCAGGCACGGGCTTGGGTAGACGCTTGCTCCCTCGCCGCCCGCAGCCCGGGCGAACTCGATCTCCTTGCTCAGGCTGGTCTTACCGCTGCTGGCGTCAATCACGTAGTATTTCCCTGCCTTGTCCACCGTGTAGATCCGTCCGTTGTGGATGAGCGGCGAGGCAAAGAACTCGCCGGGCAGGTCGCTCACCCACAACTCCTTGCATTCGATCTGTTCTGCTGCCTTCTCGGGAAGTTGCACGGCCGTCATGCTGCCGTCAATGAAGTACACGGTCCGGTCCTGCACGACCGGGCTAGTGTACAGGCAGTTGCCCAGGTCGGCGGCCAGAATCCTCCCATCGGCGACGCGCACCACTTGGCCTTTGGGGGTGATCGCCACATCCACATCACCAAGACGGGCGAGGGCGGGCGTGCCGTAGGTGGCCCTGGCGTTGTCGTTCCTCCATAGCATCTTCCCCGTGGCCGCGTCCAGGCACACGAGCGGTCCGAAGTGGACGAGCAGCCGGCCGCCGACCAGCACGGGCGAGGCCGTCCGCCCGTATGTGGTGGTCTGCCGAAGGTCGTACCAGTCCATCCACCTTGACCTGCCCTCCAGGTCGTGGCAGGCGGCGATGCCGCTGTTGAAGAAGACCCACACCCAGTTGCCGTCGCTCACCGGGGTGGGCGTCGCATCGCCGTACTGGCTGGAGTGGCGGGCGCCCTTGGCCGACGCATCGGCGGAAATGTCGGTCAGCCTGTGAGCCTTCCGCCACAGCTCTCGCCCCGTGTCGGCATCGAGGCAGACCAGGAGGTCAGGCTCCGCCGTGACAAGGACACGCTGCCCCGCCACGACGGGCGAAGACTGCGCCTTGCCGACCTCGGCCTTCCACAGGACGTTCTCCCGGTCCGTCCACTTGGTGACGGGGTCAGCCGAGGGGTACTGGCCACTGCCGTCGCCGCGCCAGCCCGCTGCCTCGGCCGCGCCGCACAGAGCCAGAAGCGCGCACAGCAGTCTCGGTATCCGCGTCATTCATTCCTCGCGAATGCAGTAGAGGTACTCTTCGCCGCGCAGGTACATGGCCTTGCCCTCGAAGTAGGGCGAGGTGTAGAAGGACTCCTGCTTGCACGGGTTGCCGCCGTGGCCGGCGAGGTGGATGTTCTCGATGATGTTCCGCCCCGCCTCCTTGAGCTGCGACCCCGGCTCGATGATGTGGGTGTAGCCGGCGTCGTCGGTGATGTAGATGTGTTTGCCGGCCAGCGTGGGGCTGGCGGCGATGCCGTAGAGGAAACGGTGGTAACGGTTGTAGCCGTCCAGATACTGCCGATAGAGAGACTTTCCCGCAACAGTGTCCACCGCGGCCACCCCTCCACCCATCTCGACCGAGTAGACCACCCCGTCCACGAAGAGGGGCGAGGCGACCGTGAAGATGGCGCCGGGCTGGCGGGTCACCATGGTCACATCCTTGCCATCCAGGGCGAGCACGGTCTCGCACTTGGCTTCCTGAGCCGCGCTGGCGGGCGGCTTGACGGCGATGAAGCCGACGGGGTCCTTCCAGCCGCGCCAGCGGCAGGGGTTGTACATCACGTTGTTCTCCACGATCGGCGTCAAGACGCCCCAAACGTCCAGTTGGCTTGGGCAGATGATCGCGCCATCGGAGGCGCGGTGGAGGTAGCGGTTGTGGAGGATGGCGCTCTCGCCGCCCACCTTGACGATGAGGGGCGAGGAGCTGCCGTGGCCGCCGTTCTGCCAGTCGTCGGGGCTGTTCCGCCACAACTCCTTCCCAGTTCTCGCATCGAGGGCCAGTAGGGTCATGTTCGCGGCATAGATGAGCTTGCCGTCCACCAGGTTGGGCGAGTAGTGGGTGCCGTGCTCCTGCGCCCCGAGCGAGCCGCCGTCGTGCCAGCTCCAGAGCCGCTTGCCGTCGAGCTCGAAGCAGGCGATGACGTAGGAGCCCGGCCCCTTCATCCCGCCGCCGCAGGCCCAGTAGACGTGCTTGCCGTCGCTGAGTGGCGTGGCGTTGCTGGAGGAAACCTCGTTCCTGTACATCTGTGGGTACTTCTTACGGTTGATAGCGGCGAAGGCGTCGTGGACGGCTCGTTCGGCGTCGGCCTTGGCCTTGAGCAGCTTGTCGAGCTGCGCCTGTCGCTCAGACGAGAGGCCGACAGCGGATACAGCCGTGTTGATGGCCTTGACGGTCTCTTCATTCAGGGCATTCAGCCGAGCCACGAGGGGCTCGATTTTCTCCTTCACCTCAGGAATGGCCGCGCGCTCCGCGTCCGTCATGGCGTCGTAGGGCGTGTTGGGTCTCAGCCAGAGGACCTTCCCGCTCTTCTTCTCCAGGCACAGCAGATCGGTCATGGCCGACCCAATGTAGACCCGGTCGCCCACGACGATGGGCTGGGACATGCTCCGCCCAGTCATCGGGGTCATCCAGGCGATGTTCCTGGATTTATAGGAGACGGGCAGCACCGGCTCGATGTAGGCCGCGCACCGCCAGAGGCTTACCCAGGAGTTCTGGCCGACGGGGCCTGTGGCCTGGCCGCTGGCCACCTTGAGCAGCAGGCGGTTCCAGCCCTTCTCCAGTGCAACCTTTGCCGGCTGGTCCCGCTTGATCGTCACGGGGCGACCGTTCAGGAGCGCCTTGATGGCGGCGGCCGAGCAGTTCACCCGCAGCATCACGTCGGCGGCTGCGGGCGAGTGGATGTAGGTGTGGGCATAGGCCACCTTGTTATCGAGCGGCACCGTGGGCTTCTGTTCCGCCACGGCTTCCGGCAGGTCGCCAAACACGTACACGAAGTCCACGTTCAGATCGCCGCAGGTGCCCTCGTTGTGGTAGTGGCGGCTCTGGGTCTCGATGCCCACTCGCAGCGGCTTCCAGGCCCTCTCGCCCGCCTTGGCGCCTGCCGAGGGCTCCACCTTGTCCTCCCCCCCAAGGAAGTCCTGCTCGATGTTCCTGGCGGGGTCTTCTGCCGCGAACGGCCCGGCCACAAGCCAATCCTTGATGGTGAAGTACTCGAGCGGCCGGCTCTCGGCCCCGGGCTCGCCGGTTGGCTTGTCCGCCTGATACCGGATATCCGTCGTGCTGCCCTTGACTCGCCGGCTCCACTGCTTTGGCGGCGTGGCCCCCGGGAAGCGCCCGGCCCAGTCGCCTCGCCAGCCTACGGGCTGCGCGGGCGAGGGCATGAAGTCCGGCGAGCCCAATGGCGCGGCGGCCTGGCCGATCGTCGCCCCGTGGTTGAGGGCGGACACAGCGAGGATGACGCTGGAGGCGGCCACAGAGCCTGCCCATATCCGCTTGTTGTTCATGCGATTCGAGCGCTCCTGAGCATGGGGTGGCATGCCCTCGGGATGACCGCCGACCGATTCATTCCCTCTTCATCCAGTGCTTCGCAAAGAAGTCGAGCGTGGCAGCCAGAGCCTTCTGGTTCTCGGGGTTCGGGCCGCCGAAGTTGAACCCGTGGCCGGCGCCTTCGACCTTGATCAGGGCGGCATCCGCCCCTGCTTTCCGGGGTTTCTCATGACACGCCACCGACTGCTCCATCGGCACCTGGCCGCGCGAGGTGCCCACGTCGCGGGTGCCGTGGAGGATGAGGAAGGGCGGCGCGTGTTTCGCCACGTAGGTCACTAGCCAGCGGACGGCGCGCTGCACGTCGTCCATCTGGGCCGGGGCGCGCCAGGCAGGCGCAAAGTGGTACGTGAGCGCCGCGGCGGCGAAGCCCTTCCGGGCCAGCACTTGTCCGAGCGCCGCATAGCCCCTCTTGTCGCCTCCGGCCCACCCGCCGCCGTGAATGCAGAGAACCAGCGGGCGAGACGTGGGGCCTGCCTCGGGCAGATAGACATCCAGGAGGTTTCCCGCCCCGTGAGGGCCGTAGGGCACATCGCGGATGACCTTGACTCCCGGGGTGTTGGGTTCTCGCTCTTGCGCGGCGAATGCCAACGGCGTTCCTGCGAGGGCAGTGCACAGGAGCGCCCAGGCGAACGGCCTGACCGGGGGCGCCGCTTGTCATGGATGCAGGCTTTGCCACGATGAGGCTCCTTGGCGTGACCCCATCTGGCGGTCCGTGCGCAAGGGGTGGCGCGCTGGATTCACCCGGGATATCCTGGCAGCTACTGTCGCAAAGCCCCCCGCTCCGCACGGTGCACAGACATCGGCGGCTCGAGCTCACCGCCTGGCCGGCTTCGCGCGCCCCAGGATGAAATCCATCGCCTTCGACGTCGTCCAGACCTGCGACTCCCACAGCCCGTGCGGGGGCGGGAAGATCTCCGCCGTCACGTAGCCGTCGTAGCCCACGGCCCTGAACGCCTGCATCAGCGTCGGGTAGTTCACGTCGCCATCCAGCAGGTGCACGAAGCCGTCCAGGTTCCCCACGTTCCGCCTGAAGTCCTTGAAGTGCACCCGGGCAATCCGCTTGCCCAGCACCCGCGCCCACTGGTCGGGCAGGCCGTACTTCACGGTATTTGCCGGGTCGTAATAGGCCGCCACGCGGGGGCTCCCGCAAGCATCCACGAAGTCCCGCATCTCCGTCGCCGACAGCAGGAACGTGTTCCACACGTTCTCGATGCAGATCGTCACGCCCAGGTCTTCGGCCTTGGGCACGGCCGCCTTGATCCCCGCAAGCGCGCGGTCCCACGCCGCATCGGGGTCCACTTTCGGCTTCGAGAGGTCAAACGCCACCATCACCGAACCAGGGATCACAAGGATCGCGTCGCACCCCAGCGCCTTCGCCGTGTCGAGCTGCTTCGACAACACCTCGCCCGCCTTCGCGCGCTCGGCCGCATCGTCGCTCGCCATGTTGAAGGCCCAGTAGAGTCCGGTCGAGACGCTCGATATCTCGATCCCGGCCCGCTTCGCCGCGGCGGCGATCTTCTTGAGGTCGCCTCTCGACGCATCGAGCCCGATCTCCCCCTTGTCGGCCAGGTTCAGCTCGATGGCCTCATAGCCGGCGCTCCTCGCAAAGCGCATTGCCTCTCGCGCCGACACGCTTCCAGGGAAGGCCCACGCATTGATGCCCTTCTTCATTTCGGCTCCTCTCGCAAAGGGGTATCTCGCCACCGGCCGGATTCTAGCGCCCACGTGCCGTGGTGTCAACGCGCAGGCGCCGCTTTTCCTGCACGCACTGTTCTGCTAGAATAGCAGCATACACCAAGGAGGCCAGGTGTGTCACGCCCGAGCTGGGACGGGTATTTCCTCAAGATCGCCTTCGACGTGGCCGAGCGTGCCACGTGCCTTCGCCGCAAGGTGGGCGCCATCCTCGTCAAGGACAGGCGCATCCTGGCCACGGGCTACAACGGCGCGCCCAGCGGCCTGCGCCACTGTGAGGACCTCGGCTGCATCCGCGAGCAGCAGAAGGTCCCGTCGGGCCAGCGCCACGAGCTGTGTCGCGGCCTGCACGCCGAGATGAACGCCTTTCTCCAGGCTGCCGTGCACGGCGTGAGCACGCAGGGCGCCATCCTCTATACGACCATCTATCCGTGTTCCCTCTGCGCGAAAATGATTATCAACGCAGGCGTCGCACGCGTCGTAGAGGCGGGGGACTATCCCGACCCCCTGGCCCGGGAGCTGTTGGCCGAGGCTTCCATCGAGGTCCTGCACGTTGCATTTCCTGGCGCGGCGGCTGTTGACGCGGCTGCTGAGCCCTCCCTCGGCTGAACCCATCCCTCACTTGAAAAGCCTCGCCCGATCCGTATAATAGGCTTGCGCCTGTAGCTCAGTCGGTAGAGCAGCGGATTCTTAATCCGCGGGTCGTGGGTTCGAGTCCCTCCAGGCGTACCAACACGCGGGGCAAGGAGCCATCCACGGTGTCCTTGCCCTTTCTGCATTTGCCCCCCCGTCAGTGCCTCGGTGCGAGTGTTCGTGACGGTCTGCGCAGGAGGGGCCCTCGGAAGATCGGCCGGGGAGGCGCGTCCTTTCAGGAGGGGTGCTCCCGCGGTCTCTTCAGCTCGTGAGCAGCTCGCGGGCGGCGGCGAGGATGGGCGGGATGGCCTGGGCGAGGGGCCCGCTGAGGGTGATGCCGGCAGCACGGCGGTGGCCGCCTCCGCCGAAGCGCGCGGCGAGCGACCCGACATCCAGGTCGTGCTTGGCCCGAAGGCTCACCTTGATGGCGCCATCGGGCGTCTCTCGGAACATCAGAATGATCTCCACCCCGCCCAGTTCGCGGAGCTTGTCCACGAAGCCCTCGACTTCCTCGTCGGCTGCGCCGGTCTCGTGGAACATCTGCCTCGTGATGGCGACGTAGGCGATGCGGCCGTCGGCCTCCGATTGGAGGGTGGCCAGCACTCGGGCCAGAAGGTGGGTGCGGGGCCAGCTCAGGTTCTCATAGACGAGCTCGTAGATTCGGGTCGGGGACACGCCACGGGCGACGAGTTGCGCGGCGTCCTGGAATGCTTGGGGCGTAGCGTTGGCGTAGCGGAACCAGCCTGTGTCGGTGGCGAGGCCCACGTAGAGGGCCTCGGCGGTGGCGGCGTCGGGCTGCCGGCCCATCGCCCGGATGAGGTCGAGCACCAGGGAGGACGACGAGGAAGCCGTCGGCACGATGACGGCGACCTGGCCCAGGCCTGCGTTGGTGACATGGTGGTCAATGCAGGCCGTGGGCAGGCCGGCGGCCCGAAGGGCCTCGCCCACGGCGCCGACACGCTCGAGCGAGGCCACGTCCACGACAATCGCGGCGTCGCAGGCGGCGAGTTCGGGACCGTCGCGCTCGTTCTGATACGGTCGGACGCTGCCGTTGGCATCGAGGAAGCGGTAGATGCGAGGCACCGGGTCGCTGTTTACGAGCACCGTCTGCTTGCCCAGGGCGCGGAGGAACCGCGCGAGGCCGATCTGCGCTCCGAGGGCATCGCCGTCGGGGTGAACATGCGTGGTTATGAGGAAACGGCGGTGGGCTTGGAGGAACTCGATTAGGGCTGTCCACATCGTGTCGGGGACCCTATCTGGCCGTGGCGCTGTTGGGCAGGCTGTGGAGATGCGACTGGAGTTCCTCCTCGCTTGCGCTGGACACGGCGCCGCGGGCGTCGAGGAGCACGCGGTCCTCGCGTGGCAGGAGCCGAAGCATCCACCAGGGGCGCGCGTGAGGTTTCGGGCAGCAGGCGAGGATGGCGGGCGGGTCAACGGCTGCCGCTGCCGCGAGGTCGGCCACGGGCACGTAGCGATACGGCAGGGGGACGCCAGAGCCCCTGCACACGGGTTCGCGCAAGAGGCCCGGCCAGCGCGCGGGCAGCGGACGGCCGGGCTGCCGTAGCCGGTGCTCCAGGATTGCGGGGTAGACTGCCCTGCCCAGGTTCTGGCGGCACCGCAGGAGCTCGGTGGCGACCTTGTACTCCGCATAGATGCACGCCCAGAGCCAGGCCGGGATGAGCAGCAGCGCCAGCGCCGTCACGGCATACGCGCCCGCCGTCTGCCCGCGACTCTCGCGGAGGGTGCGCCGGAAGCGCAGGACGCAGAGGACCGCCAGAATCGGCGAGGCGATCGTGGCCAGCACGAGAGCGACTGCGACGGCGATAGACGGTACAGACAGTGCGGTCACTTTGTGCCCTCGGTGCGGGAGGCGCGCCTGGCTGGGGTCACAGGCTTTTCAGCCTCTCGTGCGTGGCCTGGACATCCCTGGCAGATGCCTGGAGGGCCTGGAGTTCGTCGGCGGATAGCTCAAGCTCCACGATCATCTCCACCCCGCCGTCGCCCAGGACGACGGGCACGCCCGCGAAGACGTTACGAAGCCCGTATTGGCCCTCCAGGCGCACGCAGGCAGGGAGCACCCGCCGCTCGTCGCGGAGAATGCTTGCCGCCATGGCCACGGCGGCCGACGCGGGTGCGTAGTAGGCGCTACCGGTCTTGAGGAGCGCGACGATCTCGGCCCCGCCGTTGCGGGTGCGTTGGATGAGGGCCTCGATGCGGTCGGGCGGCAGCAGCGCGGCCAGCGGCACGCCACTCACCGTGGCGTAGCGGGGGAGGGGAACCATCGAGTCCCCGTGGCCGCCGAGGACCATGGCCTCGACGTTCTTGACCGATACCCCGAGCTCCATGGCGATGAAGGCTCGGAACCGGGCCGTGTCGAGCACGCCGGCCATGCCCACCACGCGCTCGGGGGGGAAGCCTGTGCGCTCGAAGGCGAGCCAGGTCATGACGTCGAGGGGGTTGGTCACTACCACCACGATGGCGTCGGGGGCGTGTTGGCGCACGGCGTCGGCGATCCCGCCGACGATCCTGGCATTGGTGGCGAGCAGGTCGTCGCGGCTCATGCCGGGCTTGCGCGCGATGCCGGCCGTGATGACCACCAGGTCGGCTCCCGCCACGTCGGGCGTGCTGTTCGACCCCGTGATTCGGGCATCGTAGCCCTCCACGGGCGCGGCCTCGGCCAGGTCGAGCGCCTTGCCCTGGGGGAGGCCCTCGACCACGTCGAGGAGCACGACGTCGGCCAGCTCCTTCTCCACGATGCGCTGGGCCACGGTGGCGCCGACGTGGCCGGCGCCGAAGACGGCCACCTTGGGTCTGCTCATGCTCGCATCCTTTGAATGATGACTTCGCCCATCTCGCGGGTGCCCACGGCGGTGGGATCGTCGCGATCGGCCTTCAGGTCGTAGGTCACGCTCTTGCCCTCGGCGATGACGGCGGCGACGGCTCGCTCGAGGCGGTCCGCGGCGTCGGTCTCGCCGATGTGGCGCAGCATGAGGACGCCCGAGAGGATGACAGCGGTGGGGTTGACCTTGTTCTGGCCCCTATACTTCGGGGCCGAGCCGTGGGTGGCCTCGAAGACGGCGCCCTTCTCGCCGATGTTGGCCCCGGGGGCGACGCCCAGGCCGCCGACGAGGCCGGCGCACAGGTCCGAGACGATGTCGCCGTAGAGGTTCGGCAGCACCAGCACGTCGTACAACTCGGGCTTCTGGACGAGTTGCATGCACATGTTGTCCACGATGCGGTCGTCGAACTCGATATCGCCGCCCTCATAGGTCACGATGCCGTTGGCGGTGCGGTGCACCTTCACGCCGTTCTCTTCGGCGACTTGGCGCGCGACCTCGAGGAACAGGCCGTCGGAGTGTTTCATGATGTTGGCCTTGTGTACGGCGGTGACCTTGCGGCGGCCGTAGCGGCGGGCGTAGTCGAAGGCGAACTGCACGATGCGGCGGCTGCCGGCGATCGAGATGGGCTTGATGGAGATGCCCGAGTCGTGGCGAATCTTCTTGGGCTGGAGGCGTTCGCACGTCGCGATGATCTCGCGGGCGGCATCGCTGCCTTCGGCGAACTCGATGCCGGCATAGAGGTCCTCGCTGTTTTCGCGGACGATCACGAGGTCAATGCCGCGGTAGAGCGAGCGCACCCCGGGGTAGGTCTTGCACGGGCGCACGCAGGCGTAGAGGTCGAGGGCGTGGCGCAGGGCGACGTTCACGCTGCGGAAGCCTTTGCCCACGGGCGTGGTGACCGGGCCTTTGAGCGCCAGGCCGTTGCGGCGGATGGACTCCACCACGTCGTCGGGCAGCGGGGTGCCGAGGGTTTCGGCGACCTCGGCGCCTGCCTGATGCGTGTCCCACTCGATGTGCACGCCGGTGGCGGCGATGCACTGGCAGGCCACTGCCATGATCTCAGGGCCCGTTCCATCCCCTGGAATCAGCGTCGCGCGATACGACTTCGCCATGCCGCGGCTCCGAAGGTGAAAACACGAAGGAAGCAATCCGCCAGGCCAAGTATAGCAGAAAACGCGATCCGGCTCCAGGCGGGGTCTCTCTCGCAGGAGCCCTACCGCGCCCTGTGGCCTCTTCTGGCCCGATGCCCGGGCAGCTCATTCCGTGCCAGTTCAGGAGACCTCAGGATGGCGTGAACGAGGGCATGTCAGGGGAGGCCCCGAGGTCGGAGCCGCGCAGTTCCGTCGTGGCTCGCACCGCGTAGCCCAGATAGCCCAATGTGATCGTGAGGCACAGAAAGAGCCAGACGGGCAACGGGGCGGCCACGCCCGCCAGAAGGGCGATCGTGACCAGCACCACGGCGGGCGTTGTGGCGATGCTGGAGAGCCGCATCATGGTGTGATAGTTGAACTGCCAACGCCGTTGGCGCACCAGGAGCAGGCCCACCCCCGTGCACACGATGCCCTGCGCGAGGAAGTACAGGTAGGAGAGCAGCAGAAAGACGGGGTACAACAGCAATGCGAGCGGCCCTTTCAGCCACCATAGCCAGCCCGAGGCGAGTTCCTTGTCTATCCTGCGAAAGGGGAGCACCGAGGCGTCATGGGCGGCGACTTCGTCGGCCCCTTGCCGGATCAGCAGCCGAGTTCTGGTGAGAAGGAGCAAGGCTTCGGTGCCTTTCAGCGAGGTGGTCTGGCCCGTGGTGTCCAGGATGGCGATGGGCTTGGCCGTCCTGCCGTCGCGAATGAAGTACGGTTGGTCGGCCTCGACAGACACCTCGCTGCCCGCGATCGTGATGGGCGGAATCTGCTCCACGAGTGGCGAGAGCCGGGCCGCCAGCGGCCGGAACACACGGACCTGGATGGCCACGCTGACCGGGACGGCGCACACGGCCAGGAGCAGCAGCGGGTAGAGAACGCCGCTGCCGCGCCAGTGATGCGCGACAGCCCGGTAGAACGGCTTCGAATAGAAGGAGAGGAGCGGCGCGTGCAGGATCGAGTAATCCATCCTCGGCGGCCCTCGGTGAGTGCGATGGCCCGGCGTACCGCGCGGGAAGTATAGCGCGACTCCCGTATGCGCTCAAGGGGCGGGCCCGAACGCGGGTCTTGAACAGGTTCCTAGAGGAGGCCCCTGACCAGGGCCGCCGCGCGGGGGAGGAAGATGAGCAACCCCACCACCGAGGCCCCCGCCGCGCACAGGAGCACCGCGCCGGCTGCAACGTCCTTGGCCCGTCCCGCGGCGGGACGCCATTCGGGCGAGGCCATGTCCACGATGATCTCGATCGCCGTGTTGAACGACTCGGCGGTCCACACGCTCGCCATTGCGAGGATCAGCCAGCACCACTCGGGCGCGGAGACGCCGAAGGCAAACCCCGAGCCGATCACGGCGAGGGTCATGGCGGCATGGATCCAGGCGTTGTGCTGGGTGCGGAGCATGTAGGCGATGCCCTGGCCCGCGTACTGGAAGCTCTGCGCGCGGCCCCAGAAGGTGCGGAAGCGCGGCTTGGCCTCAGGCTCGGGATGCGCCATGGCGAGGTCTCCTGCGCGGCTGGAAGTCAGGGGGGTACTTGTATAGCTTGAGGAAGAGCTCGATGACGTCCCTGGCCGTGGTCTCGATCGCGTGGGCGTCCATCACGCGGAAGCCCTCGGGGGGCTTCTCGGCGTCGTAGACAGGGTCCTTCATCTCGCAGCGGAAGTGGATCGGGGAGGCGAGCCTGAGGGGCTTCACTCTGGTGGCAGCGGCGAGAGCCTTGGCGGCTCCGGCCCGGACCAGCTCCTGGGCCTTCGCGGGCGGGTGCGTTCTCGCGGAGAACGTGCTCAGGCCGCGCTTGACGGCCACGCCGACGCAGCCCTTGCACAGCCGCTGCATTTCCTTGCAGGCCCAGTAGTCGCCTGCGACGAAGACGAAGGGGATTCCGTACTGCCCGGCAATCGCCGCCTGCATGCCCATTTCGCCCATCGAGATGCCGTTGAGCCAGTAGCCGCGCACGCGGTCGCTCATCGAGTGGCGCAGGCAGGCCCAGCGGGTGCCCGCCTTGGCGTGCGCGCCCACGATGCCCGTCACGTCGCAGGTCTCGATGTGGGGGAGCCAGAACGGGCGCTCCTGGCCGTGGATGATCTCGACGCGGGGGTCAATCTCGTCGAGGTCAATCGTGTAGCCCGCGCCGTGGCCGTCGTTTACGAGCACCTCGGTGGCCCCTGCGGCGAAGAAGCCGTCGGCCGCCGCGTTCACCTCGCGGGCCAGCCAGCGTCGCTGACGGGCCCGCCGCTCCTGGTTCTCCAGTGACGTGTCCTGGCGGTCCTCCCACGTGTAGACGCCGGCCACGCCCTCCAGGTCGGTCATGAGGTACACTCTCATCTTGTCCCCTTTCCATGGAGAAGAAGGGACGGAAGGGACTCAAGGCACAAGAGGGACTCCCGGGAGCGGCCTGAGACACTGTCCCCTTCGTCCCTTGGGTTCCCCTGGTCGTTTCCCTTGTCAAGCGCTCTTCAGCAGCTTGGCAACCACCTGGGCTACGCCGTCCTCGTCGTTCGACGGGGCGACGACGTGTGCGGCGCTCTTGACGGGGTACGCGGCGTTGCCCATGGCAATGCCCAGGCCTGCGGCCTGGAGCATGGAGATGTCGTTCTCGTCGTCGCCGATGGCGACCACCTCTTCGGGGGCAACGCGGAAGGCGTGAAGGAGCTCGCTCAGGGCCGCCCACTTCGAGGCGGTACCGGTCTGGAACTCGAGGAAGTTGCCCAGGTACTTCGCGGAACTGAGCAGGTGGCAGGTGGTGCGGCCGGCGAGCCGCTCGCGCAGCAGCGGGCGGATGCGCTGGAGCTCGCTCAGCTCGCCGAACGTGCAGACCTGGATGGCGGGGGCCGGCAGCCCGTCGCGCAGCGACCCGACGAACCGGTACCAGCCGTCGTTCTTGAGAAGGTAGTCGGTGTGGTAGTGTGTGAGCCTGGTGCCGCGACTCAGGTAGAAATCGGTGCGCATCTCGAACGTGTCGGTGTAGACCATGGGGGCGAGGCCGAACTCGTCGAGAGAGTCGAGGAGCAGGCCCAGCACGTCGCCCTCGATGTGGCGGGCGAGGAGGGTGCCGTGGGTGGCGGTGTCCTTGACCAATGCCCCGCTGTGGCAGATGAGGGGGAGGGCGAGGCCCAGTTCCTGGGCGATGGGGATGGCGGTGCGATAGCGGCGCCCCGTGCACAGCACAACGCGCAGGCCGCTCGCCACCGCTCGGCGCAAGGCGTCGCGCACCGTGGGGCGAAGGTGGGAGCTGCTGTCCAGAAGGGTTCCGTCTATGTCAATGGCCAGGAGCCGGTACCTGGGCATGCCTGTGTCCCGCTGGGTGATGCGTGAGGCGTGATGCGTGAGAAGACAGGCGAGAGGAGAAGGGCGTCAGCCGTTCCCCTCTCTTCGCGCTTCACGCATCACATATCACGTTTCGACCAGTCTCCTATCCTCATCAGATGCAGCCGGAGCAGGTTGAGGGCATACTTCGCCGCGCGGTCCTTGATCAGTTCGCGGCCGCCCACGAGGGTGAGGCGCTCGACCTTGGTGCCGGCCCCGCTTGCCAGACCGATGTAGACGAGGCCAACGGGCTTCTCGGCGCTGCCGCCATCGGGCCCGGCGATGCCGGTGGTGGAGAGGCCGATGGCGGCCTTCGCCCGGCGCCGCACGCCCTCGGCCATCGCACCCGCCACCGGCTCGCTGACGGCGCCGACCGACTCGAGCATCTCGGCAGGGACTCCCAGCAGTTCGGTCTTGGCGACGTTGCTGTAGGTGACCAGGTCCTCGAGGAGGAAGCGGGAAATCCCGGGCACGTTGGTGAGCAGGTGGCCGATGAGGCCGCCGGTGCACGACTCGGCGATGGCGAGGGTCGTGCCGTGGCTCTCCAGCAGCCGCGCCGTGGCCAGCTCAAGCGTTTCGGCGCCTGTTCCGAAGATGGCGTCGCCGAAGCGCTGTTTCACCGTTTCGAGAGTCGGTCCCAGCACCCGTTCGGCGCTCTCGGGGTCCGGCCCCGTGGCAAGGAGCTTGATGCTCACCACGCCGCCGCCGACGCGAAGGCCGATGAGCGGGTTCTCTCCCCGTAGCGCCAGCGCGCCCAGCCTCTCGTTCACCGTGGATTCGGGCACGCCGAAGGTGTGGAGGCGCTCGACCCGCACCGCTCTTCGCTCGAGGGGCAAGTCGGTGATGAAGGGGACGAGGCTGCGCTCGAACATGGCCTTCATCTCGCGCGGAACGCCCGGCAGAAAGGCCGCATAGGCCTCGCCGATCCGCAGGATGAAGCCTGGCGCGGTGCCCTCCGAGTTCGGCAGCACGGCAGCGTCGCGGGGGATCATCGCCTGGATGCGGTTCTGCGCGGGCATCGGCCGCCCGAACCGGCGGAAGCGGTCTTCGATGGCGGCCAGCGACTCCTCGTGCGGCTCGAGCGGCGCGCTGGCCACTTTGGCCGCGGCGTGGCGGGTCAGGTCGTCGTGCGTCGGCCCCAGGCCGCCGGTGGCCACGATCAGGTTCACCCGCTTCGCCGCGTAGCGGAGCGACTGCTCGATATGCTCCTCCACGTCCCCCACGCACGTGTGGTAGGCGATCTCGACGCCCAGCTCGAGCAGCCGCTCGGCGATCCAGGCCGCATTCGTGTCGGCCACTTCGCCGGTCAGCACCTCGTCGCCGATTGAAACGATCACGGCTTTCATTCGGTTTCCTTGGTCAGGCCCCGCGGGACGCGGCACGGATCCTCAGTCACGCAGTGGCCTTCTTCCTCCGGAACTTGCCCATGACCCTCCTCAGCCCCCTCTCCTTCACCCACTCCCACGCCTCGCGCGCCTCTTCGACGCGGAGGACGAAGAGAAGGATGACGAACACGACGAACGCCGCCAGCGAGGGCACGGCGACGTGGATGAGCTTGCCGACCTCATAGAACAGTGCCACCCGGCCCAGCCTCGGCCCCTTGGGCTCCCGCACGAAGGCCACGTTGTCGAGCCAGAAGTCCACGCCTTCGGGCACGAGGAACTCGATGGCCTCGAACTCGCCCTTGCGGAACTCGCGGTTGCCGGGGACGGTGAAGGCGGAGAGGGGCACCGAATAGCCCTTGCGGGTGCTGCTGGCCTTGATCTCGACGGGGACAGTCATCTGCACCCAGTCGGCGGGGTCGGTGCTCTTCGGGGCAGGAGCAAGCAGATTCACCTCGAGGCGGCAGGCTTTGTCGGCTCGCGCCTTGAACGTCAGGCGATCACACGAACTGAGGCGATACGAGGTCATGCCCGTTCCGGAAATCGTGCGATGCTTCTCCGAAGCAGGAAGGTGGAGTGCCATCTCTGGTTCCCCCTTGCGCTCGTTCGTATCATCTATCCGCGCCGGCACCCCTTGGGCGCGCACCCCCCTCTCGCAGTAGCGCCAGCCGTCCGGGCCGTCGTCCAGGCGCTCCCTGACACGTAAGACGTCCTCAACGTCGCCAAGAGAGAACCGTGCTATGAGCAGCCTCGTTGGGCTGTGCTGAGGTCGCCGCACCGGCGTCGTGTCGCGGAGCCACAGCGCTACGACGCTCCTCAACGTGTCCCTGGGGCAGAAGCCCTGCAAGTCCATCCACACATGCCGGGCCTCGCCGGGCTCGATGTGCACTGGCTTGCCAGCGTACGAAGCGCCGTGGCGGGTGACTAGCGAGATGGTCAGGTCGGTAGGCTCGGTGGCTTCGATCTGTGCGTGAAGCACCGGCGCCTTCGAGAGGTCGAAGGCATCCAGGTCGCGCCGGAGCCCGGCAGAGCGGCGCGGAGAGCGTCGGTACTCCGCCAGAATCGCCCTTAGGCCCACTGGGTGGTCGGACGGGGGTATGCGGAAGTCGTCCACATTGTCCGCCTCCCAGTCGCGGAGTTCCACGTTGAAGGTGTCAATCATCACCTCGCGGCGGCGGTAGGGGTCGAGCGGAAGGAACCGCTTGAGGGGGCGATAGGTGAATTCGGCGGCGGCCCAGACGCCAGCCGTGGCAATCGCGGCCTTGGCGAGGAAGATGAGGGTCGGACGCCACGGGAGGATGCGGACGTGCAGCCGCATGACGAGCAGGAGGATGATGTTCTTGACGGCCCGCGCCGCAGCGTAAACGATGGCGACGACGATGAAGTAGCCGAAGCCCAGCCACTCGATGCCGATGAAGAGGAACAGGATGTGGAAGCCGGTGCCCAGGAAGCCGATGATGGTGGGCGCCCACATCCGCTGCATGGCGAAAAACGACTGCTGAATGGGGTTCTCGATGGCGAAGAAGGGCAGGGCGAGGATGTAAAGCCCCAAGGCGTCGCCCGCGTGGCTCAGGTGGTAATCCGTCCAGTTCCCGCGGTCGAAGAGCAGGGCGATGATGGGCTGGCGCAGCACGATCATCAGGGCGGTGAGGGGGACGAAGAAGGCGATGATGACGCGAATGGTCTTGGTCATCACGATGGCGAAGTCGCCCCAGAGCTTCTTGGCGGCCAGCTCGCTCAGGTGGGGCAGGAGGGCGATGCTGAGGGCGGCGATGACCAGGGTGTTCGGCGCCTCGCCCACTTTGCGGGCGTACTTGAGGTCGGAGAAGACGCCCGTGCCCGTGAAGGAGGCGAAGAGGTTGGTGATGATGTCGCGGTACTTGGCGAACAGGATGCCGAAGAGGAGAGGCACGGCGAGGGCGGCGAACTTGGCCATGGCGGTTCGCCGCGTGCGTGCCCGCGACCAGAGGAGGAGCAGGTAGGCCGCGACCACGACGACCAGCACCACCTGCTGGAGGGCGAGAAGGCTGCCCGCGTTCGGGAGACCGGGGCGGATCAACTCGCAGACCCACAACCCGGCGCCGAGGGCGGCGGCGTGTGCGACGAGGATGCTCAGCTCGATGCCCACGCGGCGCAGGCCGAGCCCGGGCAGGCCGAGGCGGTAGAGACCGAACTTCGACCGCAGGCCCACCAGGTGCGTGAGCAGCGCCGCCCCGGTGCTCACCACGAAGCCCACGGCCAGGGCGTCGAGCATGCGCGGCAGCGCCAGCCCGAGGAACGACGCGGCGAGGATGGTGATGGCCCACACTACCTTCTGCACGCCGTCGCCCGCGGCCGCGTAGCCGAAGACGTTGTAGGAGTTGAGCAGGGCGTATGTGACTGTGGCGAGGCAGACGCCGAAGACGCCGGGGAGCATCCAGCGCATCAGGCGCGAGCTGAGGGCGAGCTGCTGCTCGTTGAAGCCCATGGCGAACAGCGACAGGATCTGCGGGGCGAAGATGAAGCCGGCGACCACCGTGGCGGCGAGGAGCAGAGCCGTGAGATTGAGCACCGTGCTGCCGAAGCGCCAGGCCGAGGCTTCTCCCTTCTGGCTCAGCTCCTCCTTGAAGAGTGGCACGACGACCGGGATGAAAACCTTCAGGCAGAGGGTCTGAAGAAGGAAGACGACCGTTTCGGTGACGAAGAAATAGGCGTCCGACTCCGGTCCCGAGCCGAAGATCGAGCCGACGAGCAGCGTGACGAGGAGGCCGCCGAACTTCCAGAAGAGCTGGAAGAAGATGATCACGAGCATGGCCCGCACGATGCGGTGTCCCACGCCCTCAGGCGGCTTTCGCTGGCTCTGGTCGGGCACAAATCACCCCGGCATCGTCTGGCGTCGGCGAGGGGAAGAAAACCATCCACGTTCGCAGAAAGAGCTGAAAGGCCGCCCGAAATGGACAGCGGCCCTGGGAGCATAGCGAACTCCCGGGGCCGCCGCATTATAGGCCCTGCGCATGGGCGAGTCAAGCAACGCCCGCTGTCGTCGGCATGAGGGCCGGCTCGCGCAGGCGGCTACTTGATGCGCTTATCCTTCTCGGCGCGCTTCTTCTGAACGCCGGTGCTGAACTCGCGGAGGTCCACGACGTCGCGCAGCTCGGTCTGGCTGCCCCGGATGCTCGTGGTCTCGAGGACGTAGAGCACCTCATTGCGGTCGTCCAGCACATAGACGATCTGTGACTTGGGCCTCGTTCCCTGGAGATTGCTGGCGATGAGCGCGAAGTTGCCCGAACGGCCCTCGCCAACGTCCTGGCTGTACGAGGGTTTCGGGTAAAGCAAGCCCCCGACCAGGAGCCCCACGGCAGCAGCCAGCATCAGTGAGCCGAGCCAGAACTGCGTCTTCCCCGACATCTCGGTCCTCCTTTCCCTGTGCGCCGTCAGCGGAGAGAGAGCCCCGCACGGCAGGTGGCAAGGGTGCGCTCGCGGTATCCTATCCCAGGGTCACAATACTATGAACTGGTGGGAATGTCAATACGGCGTTCGCTGGGTTGGCCCTTGGCGGGACTTCACCGCTGCTGCCGCGTGTGGGTTGATGCGGGAGGGCGTGCCGGCGCCGCCCCCGAGTGGGCTTGTGGTGTGGGCTTCGGCCCGAGGGCCGCACTTCGAGCTCTGGCACCTTTCCCCATACTTGCTCAATCTATAGAATAGGGAAATGAGCAAGTATGGACAGGTGGCCGAAGCTTGGCGGTTCTCTGGCCTCCGGCCATTCCTGCTCAGTTGCGCGATGAGCCAGTATGTGAGCGAGTATGGCGGGCGAACGTAACGCATTGGGGCATATATGCTTACGCGGGAGGCTGGCTGGCGCTGCAACGCCCGCCCCACGGTGCTAGGCTGCTGCCGAGTGGGGGCCGCTGGACTCTGGTGAGCTCCCCCCCGTTGGTCTGCTGGGGGAGACCGCCGGGGGCGCGGAGCAGAGCGGCGCGCGAGCCCGTCAGAGAGCATCGAGGATGCGCTGGACGTTGACGAAGCGTTTGACGAGGCGCCGCGCCATGACGATCTTCTTCGTGTCCACCGGCTGGATCTTGATCTTGAGGTTGTTGACGGCGGCGGCGACGGAGTAGCTGTCGCCCTTGACGAGCACGACAGGGATGTTGGTGCGGCGGAGGAGTCGGACGATGTTCTCGTGGGGCCGCACGCCGCCGGTGAGGAGCATGCCGGCGACGAAGTTGGCCTTGTCTTCGCCGACGGCGTAGCTGCTCATGGCCGCCAGGATCAGGTCGTCGCGGTCGCCCGGGGTGATCAGCAGGCTGTTGTGATAGATGTAATCCAGCGCCCGGTGGGCGGTCATGGCGCCTACGATCACCGTCTCGATCTCGTTGGCGAGGTAGCGGTCGCCGTTGAGGAGGTCGCCGCCCACCTCATTGAGGATCTGGTTCATCGTGGGGTTCGAGAGGATCGTCTCGTGCGGGATCACCCCGAGGAGCTCGATGCCCTTGCGCCCCAGCCCCTCCTCGACGAACGTCGCCACAGAGTCGAGCTTCTCCGGCCTCACCTTGTTGAGGATCACGCCGAGGAGCTCGACCCCGTGCTCGTGGAAGACGCTGGCGTTGAGCATCACCTCGTCAATGGGGCCGCCGATGCCGCCCTCGGTGACGATGATGACCTTGGCGCCCAGGAGCTTTGCCACCTCGGCGTTGGACATGTCGAAGCAGGAGCCGACGCCGGCGTGCCCCGTGCCTTCGATGACCACGGCGTTCTTGCCCTCCGCCACGCGCTCGAACGCCGCGCGCACGCGGTCCACCAGGGCCTGGCGGTTCGGGTGCAGGATGTAGTCGCGCGTGAAGGACCGGCCGACGGTCACGGGGCTCATGTCGGCCAGGCCCACCTCGTGCTTGAACACGGCGCGCATGAGCGCAACGTCCTCGTCCACGCGCACGCCGTCCACCTCGACGTAGCGCTGGCCCACCGGCTTGATGAAACCCACGGGCGGCGTCATCTCCTCGAAGGCGGCCAGGAGCCCGAGCGAGATGGTCGTCTTCCCCTGGTCCTGGCGGGTGGCGGCCACGAAGAGCTTCTTCGGCTTCTTGCCGATGGCCATGGCGGGCGTTCCTTCTCAGAGCCTGTGATGGCGCAGGGGAGTGTAGGTGGGCCCTGCCGGCGAGAGGTCGCTGCGCATGAGGACGACCTCCTCGACGCGGCAGGAGCCGAAAGGGGTGGCCGCCTCACGGGCCAGGGGGCCACGCAGCGGGCCCGCGCCGCGCGGGTCCTGGGCCCTCCCGATGGTCAGGTGCGCGCGGAACGGCCGGCGCTCGGGCTCGAAGCCGAGAACGGCCAGTCCCTCTTCGAGCCGGGCACTGAGTTGCGCCAGAGAGCCATTGTCGCGCACCCCAGCCCAGATTACGCGAGGGGCGCCATGCTCCGGGAATGAGCCCAGGCCAGCCACCGCCAGGTCGAAGGGGCCGATCCCCTCGGTCGCGATGGCGATGGCGTCCGCGACATCCTGGAGGGCGCTCTCCGCGGTCTCGCCCAGGAACTTGAGGGTGATGTGCATCCGTTCGGGCGGCACCCACTTCACGCCGCACGGCGCGCGGCGCAGCCGCTCTTGGACTTCGCTCAGGCGCTGGCGGATCTGGGCATTCAGCTCGATAGCGATGAAGGCTCTCATCCCAGCCCCCCGGCCGTCACGCGGAGCATCCTGGCGAACTCGCGGGCGCGGGACTCGATTTCTGCAAGGGTCAGCGTCCGCAACCGCTCGACGCCCAGCGCCTCCACGTTGAAGGACGCGGCCAGCGTGCCGTAGAGGACTGCGCGGCGCAGGCTCGGCAGCGTGGCGCGGCCGGCCCGCGCCAGGTAGCCCATGAAAGCCCCCGCGAAGCAGTCGCCCGCGCCGGTTGGGTCGTGCACGGTCTCCACGGGGAACGCGGGGAGTAGGAAGAGGCGGCCGCCGACGAGGAGCATGGAGCCGTGCGCGCCCTTCTTGATGATGACGATGCGGGGCCCCAGTCGGGCGATGTCGTGCGCCGCCGCCACCAGGTTCCGCCTGCCGGTGAGCATCTGAGCCTCTTCGTCGTTCACGATCAGGCCGTCCACGCGCCGGAGCATGCTCAGGACGTCGGGGCGGGCATTGGCAATCCAGTGGTTCATCGTGTCGGCCAGCACCAGGCGCGGCCTGTGGAGCTGGTCGAGGACGCGGTGCTGGATGGCGGGCGTGCCGTTGGCGAGGAAGCAATGGGTGCACTGGCGATAGGCTTCGGGGAGCTGCGGGTCGAACTGCTCGAACACATTCAGCTCGAGGTGGGTCGTCTCGCGGACGTTCATATCGTCCAGGTACCGCCCCGCCCAGCGAAACGTGCGGCCAGGGAGACGCTGCACGCCGGCAGTGTCCATGCCGCGCGTCCGGAAGGTTTCGAGGTGCATCTCGGGGAAATCCGCGCCCACGACACCCACCAGGCCCACGGGGCCGAAGAGGCTGGCGGCGAAGCCGAAGTGGGTGGCCGAGCCGCCGAGCAGGTCCTCCGCTCGGGTCTCGGGAGTCTCCACGGAGTCGAAGGCGATGGAGCCGACGCAGATCAGTCGGTTGGGTGGCCGTGGTGCGATGGCGGGGGTCCCTTCATTCATCGGATGATGATGCCGGCATAGCCGACGACCTCCTCGGGCCCTGCGTATCCACTGTCGGCGCTGGTCCTATAGTCCACCAGTTCGGCAGCCTGGGCGCCGCGGGCCTTGGCGTAGGCGATGCCCGCGGCCACCGGATCGTGCCCGCACATCGAGATCCGATGCCGCCGAATGGTGTCCCACATGGCCCTCTCGTCGAGGGCCAGAATCTGGTCAATCACCAGGTGGTCCCGCTCGCGGGCCGCCAGGGCGGGCTCGAAATGGGTCATGTCGGTGCTCGCGACGAGGAGTGCGGGATGCCCCAGCCGGCCAACCGCCCGCGCGAGGGCCAGGCCGAACTCGCGCAGAGCGGGCAGGCTGGACTGCATGATGTTGATGGCGGCGATGTGGACGCCCGGGTTGCGGTGCTTGAGGAAGGGCAGGTGCACTTCGCCCGAATGCTCGTGGGCGTGGGCCCGGGGGTCGGCTCGGACCATCGGGCATTCGGTCACGATGGCGGCGACCAGCTGGGTGGCGACCGGGACGTCGCCGAGCGGCGTCTCCCAGCGGCCCTCGTCGAACAGCGCGAACTCGGCTCCCGGGCTGCGTCCGTGGTTCACGGAGAGCAGGATGACATCGTCGGGCACCACCACCCGCGAATACACGGCGCCCGCCACGCCGCCCGAGAAAATGTAGCCTGCATGGGGCGCCACCACGGCCACGGCCGGCGCCGCATCCTCGCGCGCAGGCATCAACTCGTCGAGCATCTGGAGCAGCACGGCGCGATTCGACGGGTAGAACCCGTGATCACCCGCAAACACGGCGCGTCGCACCGGCATGGCCGCACCTCCGTTACACCGGGGTGAGGGAAGCTACCGCTCGTTAGTATACCCGCCGCGCCGGGGAGGTCAAGCGGGAACGGCGCCACGAGGCCGCGTGGGGCAAGGCGCTCAGAAGCAGGAGCAGGCCCGCGGTGGCGAGAGCTCTCGGCCAGGCCGCCCGGCCTCCGGCTTCCCAGGGGCGGCTCACCTGGTCGGCGATCCAGAACGGTGAGAGCCCATATAGCCAGTGCATGGGCACGCGCAAGAGGTCCTCCACGATGAAGCCCACCATCGGCCCGCCCGCGCTCAGGCCGCCAAGGATGAGCCAATACCAGGAGAGGAACCGCCCTTCGGCATCCGCCCTCAGATAGGCGGCCACAAAGGCCGCTGCGGCCGCCAGGTACCCTTGGCTCGCCGCCACTTGCGGCCACCGGCAGTCGGCCGCCCAGGCCGTGGCCACCACGGCCGGAGCGGCCAGGGCGAGCAGGAGACCCAGGTCCAGAAGCCGCGCGCGTCCTGTGCCGCCGGACAAGGGCACAACAGCGAGCAGCAGGAACAGCTCTGCCCCGACGAGGAGCCGATAGGCATGAGCAACCGCGAACGGAGTCGGGTAGTCGGCCCCGTCAGCCCCCAGTCCCACGGCAGCGACCATTGCCGCGATGACCAGAGCCATCCACGGCAACAGGAGGCGAGGTGAGAGCGCCGCTCCATCGCCTGGAGAAGAGTCTGCACTCATCTCGAAGAGACTCCCAGAGGGCGTGGGCTCCAGTCGACGGAGTGTAGCGGATTCCGGGTGCGCGCGCAAACGAGGCTCGGGCTCTCTGTGGGGGGGGGCGGCGGCCGCGCCAGCGCGATCAATGAATCTGTGGGGCGGGCTTTCGCCGCAGGAACGCCGGGATGTCGAGGTTCACGCCGTCGAAGAAGGCGAGGTCCTGGGACTGGGGAACCGTGGCCGAGCGCCCCTCGGTCGCTCCGTCGGCCGAGAGGTGGCGGACCCCCGTGACGAGCAGCGTGGCCCGGATCTCCTCGCCCATCGAGCGGTCCATGCTGAGGCCCACCTGGATCGGCACTCTGCCGACGATCTGGCCGATCAGCTCGGTGGCGGCGTGGACCTCCCGGAGGCTGAGGTCGCTGCTGCCGAGCAGGTGCAGGATGGCGGCGGAGGCCTGCTTGCAGCTCTCCTGGGTGAGGAAGGAGTGGGCGCAGGCGTCGCGGATGGCCTGCTCGACGCGCGAGTCGCCGGCGCCCACGCCGATGCCGAGCGCCCCGCGCCCCGCTTCGCTGAGCGAGTGCCGCAGGTCCGAAGGCTGAAGCCCCACACACGAGGCGCACGACAGCGCGCGCGTGAGCTGGTCCACAGCCTCCACCGTCCTGTCCTTGAGGCTCGCGATCGCCTTGGCGACGGGCCAGCCCGGCTCGCATAGCTCGGCCAGCGGCCGGTTGGGTAGCACGAGAACCAGGTCGGCCACGTTCTCCAGCGAAGCGACCGCGCGCGACGCGAGCTCGGCGCGGTTGGGCCCCTCGAACGACAGCGGCTCCAGCGCCACGACCACCACCGTGCACTGAGTGGCCTTGAGCTCGTTGGCGAGCGCGGGGATCACGATGCTGCCCGTCTGGCCGCCCACGGCGCACAGGATCATGGCCACGCCGTTGCTGGGGCGGGTCGATTCCACGATCCGGAGGGCCGCGTCCACCGCGGACTCCTCCATCGCGTCCGTGTCCATGTCGCCCGTGTTCTCCGGCTCGCCCGCGAGGCAGACGGTCTCGATGCCGGGGTAAGACGCCAGGGCGTCGGCATCGAAGCTCAGGAGCCGGCGCAGCGGGGCCGCGGTGCATCGCGCGGCCAGCTCACAGCCCACGGCGCCTACGCCGATCAGCAGCACAGTGTTCCCGACCGCGGAGGAGTACTCGCCTGTTCCCATGGTTTCTCTCTTCCAGACTCCCGGGTAAGACGCGGCGCACAGGACGTACCAGGCCACGGCGCCTCAGAGCCAGCCTGCGACCCGCTTGAGCATGGTGCGCATGCCGCGCTCTTCGAAGCGCCGATCGGACTTCTGCTCGCGATGGAACCTGCCGCGCCCCAGCGCGCCCAACACGACGGCGTGAACGGGCTCGGACTGGAACTGCGGGAGAATCGAGGGCATTTCGACTCGGCCGAGGCGCACGGTTCGATGGAGCGCGCGATGCGCGGCGGCCAGGGCGCCCCCCATCCGGCAGAAGCCGCCCGTGAGCACCACGCGGCGGCAGGCCGCGGCCGAGGAGCCGCCGCGGTCCAGCTCGCGCGCCACCAGCTCGAAGATCTCATCCACCCGCGCTCGGATGATCAGGCTGACGCGCCAGAGCGGCACCGCCTGTGGGCCATGGCCGTCGGCGAGCGGCACGTCAAGCGTCTGGCAGGTGTCGCCGTTGCGCGGCCGCCGGAGGTCGGCGATGCCGCACCGGAGTTTGACCTGCTCAGCGTCGGCCACCGAGGCATTGAGGCCGATGGCCAGGTCGTTCGTGATGTGCTGCGAGCCGATGGGCAGCACGCGGGTGTAGCGCGGGTAGCCGCCCAGGTAGATAGACACGGTGGTTTTGCCCGCTCCGATGTCCACGTGGGCGCATCCGAGGGCCTTCTCCTCGGGGGTGAGGACGGCCTCTGCCGCGGCCAAGGGGCCGTAGAGGATCCGCTCGAGATGATAGCCGGCCTTGCGGACAGCCTGCCGCACGTTGGCATGCGCGGAGAGGGAGTCCGAGACGACGTGCAGTTCGGCCTCGAGCCGCCCGCAGGCCATGCCGATCGGGTTGTCGACGCCGCGGACGTCGTCCACGGCGAAGCCCTGGCCGTGGACCTCGGCCACGGCGCGATCGCTTGGGAGCGACACCCGATTGGCGGCGGCGAGGGCCTGCTGGACGTCGGAAGCGCGCACCAGCTTATCCTCGTGTGTGATGCCGATGCAGCCCCGGCTGTTGAGCGCGCGGGCGAACGGGGTCCCCACGGGCGCCAGCACGGTGCACACGCGCACCCGCGCGAGGTCGGCCGCCTGGGCGATGGCCTCGGCCACCGTGTCGGCGGCGGCAGCGGCGTCCACGATGAGGCCCCTGTTGACCCCGCGCGTGGGCGCTTCGCTGTAGCCCTCGAGAATCAGGCTTCCGTCCGCGCGCCAGCAACCGATGGCCACGCGCGTGGTGGCCGTGCCGAGGTCGAGGGACACCAGATACTCATCGCGGCGTCGAGACATGGGCTTGGCTCCGATCCCTGGGCTAGTCGTGACGCGCCAGCGCCTCGTCCTCGTCGGGGAAGCGCAGGTCGATGCTGGACGTTCCATCGGAGAGCGCGAGCGGGCGCGAGAGGTGGCGCCGCAGGCGCGCGAGCTTGCACGGCACCGTGGGTTCGCCGAACGCGGTGGTGTTGGGCGGGCGGCCCCACGCCACGCGGACCCGGCGGCGCGTGAAGAGCAACACCTCGCTGCGCTGAGGGTCAATCACGCCGTCCAGGTTCGACACGTCTACGAAGTGCACCTGCCGCAGGAGCGTGGGTTCCGAGGCCATGGCCTGGAGGACCGAGAGGGCCGCCAGCGTGCCGGGGTCGCTCCACCGGCAGCCCGGCTCGGGCGGCTCGGTCTTGACGCCGAAGATCAGGGGCAGGGGGCGTTGGTCGTGGTCCCAGCGCTCGTAGTCGAGCGGCAGAAGCACCCCGTCGCGATCGATCGCATAGCTGGCGTCGGGCAGACGCACGAAGGCGGCCGGCTCGCGAAGGTCCAGCTCGACGTCGAGATGGTTGGGGAAGCGCTTCTCCACGCGCCGCACGGCCTTCACCCAGGGGCTGGCGAGGTAGGCCTCGGCCACGTCGCGGGTCAACTGCGGGTCGAAGATGCTGTAGCACTCGCGCGGGAACTGCACCTGCTCGAGCTGCGCTGCGCACCAGGGCGGCGCCTGGGCGCGAAGCTGCGCCGGGTGGACGCAGAACTGCGGCAGGCGTGCCGCCTGGCCGCGCGCCAGGCGGATGCCGATGAGCGCCGCGATGACGAGGGTGACGACGATGGCGCCCTGGAGGCCGAGCGAGAGAATGCCCAGCCGCAGCTTGCCGGCCAGCCAGCTCAGGCTGCCCCGGAGGCCCGGCCAGGCGCCGTCCTTGATCTTCTTGTTTCTTGCACCCACGGTGTGGCTCCACTAACGCAGTAGGCTCATGCCCGCACGGGCACGGGCACGGGGGCGGCGGCGCGCTTCCGGGGCCTGGCGGCACCGCGCCGGCCGGCCCGGAGCGCCATCTCCACGATCACCCGGCACAGCTCGGCAAAGGGGATGCCGACGGCGGCCGCTGCGTCGGGCAGCAGGCTCGTCTCGGTCATGCCGGGGATGGTGTTCACCTCCAGGACGAAGGGGTTGTTGTCGGCGTCGAGCCGGAAGTCCACCCGCGAGCAGGCGCGGCACCCGAGGCTTCGATGGGCCCGCAAGGCCAGGTCCTGCACGCGCTCGGCCAGGCCGGCGGGCAACTCGGGGTTGACCACGTGGCGCGCGGCGTTCTTGGTGTACTTGATCTTCCAGGTGAAGAGCCGGCCCTTGTAGAGGAGTTCGATGATCGGCAGCGCGCGGTCGCCCAGCACCCCCACGGTGAGCTCGCGCCCGCCGATGAACTCCTCGGCGATGGCCCGCTCGTCGAACTCCAGCGCGCGGGCGACAGCGCCTGGGAGCTGGGCCTCTGCCTCGACGATGCTCACGCCCACGCTGGAGCCCTGGGCGGCCGGCTTGACGACCACGGGAAGCCCGAGCGGCGCGATGGCGGCCACCTTGCGCTCCTGGGGCCACGCGGCCTCGAGCTCCACGAAGGCCGCCGTCGGCACCCCGGCGCGGCGGAAGCAGTGCTTCGTGGCCACCTTGTCCATCGCCAGGCGGCTGGCCGTGACGCCCGAGCCGGTGTACGGCACGCCCATGACCTCGAGGACCGACTGGATGCCGCCGTCCTCGCCGAACGTGCCGTGGAGGGCGATGAACGCCACGTCCATCCGCTCCTGCGTCAGGGTGCTGATCGGGGCCTCGAGAACGTCGATCCTCTCGACGGGGTAGCCGAGGCTCGCGAGCGCGTTGGCAACGGCCTCGCCCGATCTCAGCGACACCTCGCGCTCCGCGGAGATTCCACCGTAGAGGACCCCCACCCGGGGCTTCCTGGTCTCACGCATGGGCGGTGCTCCTTTCCTGGTCGGTGCTCCAGACGTCAATCTCCAGCTCCAGGCTGACGCCGAAGACCGCACGAACCCGCGCGGCGACGATCTGGATGAGCTGCAACACGTCGGTTGCCGTAGTGTTGGGTCCGTCGTTGACGATGAAGTTGGCGTGCTTATGCGACACGCAGGCTCCGCCCACGCGCGTGCCCTTGAGCCCCGCCTGGTCGATGAGGCGGCCGGCGCTCTGGCCCGGGGGATTCTTGAAGACGCACCCGGCGCTGGCGGCATCCATCGGCTGCGAGGCGTGCTTCTCGGCGAGGATGCTCAGGCGGCGCTCCTGGAGGTAACCCCGCGGCGTCTTGTCGAGCTGGAACGTGGCCGAGAGCACGAAGAGCCCGGTGTGCGGGACGATCGAGTGGCGATAGTCGAACCCCAGATTGGGCGCGTCCATCCAGCGGGGCGTTCCGCCTGGGGGAACCACCATGGCCCCGATCAGGCGGTCGGAGACGCGGCCGTAGCGGCCGCCGGCATTCATGGCCACGGCTCCGCCCACGGAGCCGGGGATGCCGGCCAGCGGCTCGAGCCCCCCGAGGCCCCAGGCTTCGGCTGCGGCGACCAGGCGCGGCAGATACAGGCCGGCGCCGGCCTCGATGCAGGTGCCTCTGTGCCGCAGATCGCCCAGATGCTGCGTCGAGATCACGAGCCAGGGGTGAGGCTCGTCGGTGACGAGGATGTTGGAGCCACGCCCCAGGATGCGGATGGGCAGCCCGGCGGCCACGCCGCGCTCGAACACGAGCGGCAAGGCGTCCCACTCGCGCGGCTCCACGAAGTAGCGCACGGGGCCCCCCACGCGGAACGAGGTGTGGTGGGCCATCGGCTCATTCTCGCGCGTGAAGGCGGCCAGATCATGGAACGGATGTGGGGTCATCGGGTTTCTCGCTTCCGAAGGTCGTCGAGCACCTGCTCGCCGAAATGGTCCACATCGCCTGCCCCAATGGTCAGCAGCGTGTCGCCGGGCCGCAGGAGGCCGATGAGGTGCCGGCGGGCCGAGTCCCAGTCGTTGAAGCACGAGCAGGCGACCCGGCCGTGGCGGCGTATGGCGCTCTCGATGGCCTGCGTGCTCACGCCCTCCAGGGGCGGCTCCCCGGCGCTGTAGATGGGCAGGAGCACGAGGTAGTCGAGGCCATCGAAGCAGTCGCCGAACCGCTCGCTGAGATGGTACGTGCGCGTGTAGCGGTGGGGCTGGAAGACGCCGAGGAGGCGCCCGTGCGCGAGGCCGCGCGCGGCGCCCAGCGTCGCGCGAATCTCGGCGGGGTGGTGGCCGTAGTCGTCAATCATGGTGACCCCGCGGGCGGCGCCCTTGCGCTCCATTCGGCGGCCCACGCTGGCCACGCGCCCGAAGGCGTTGTGCAGCGCCTCGTCGGGGATGCCCAGGGCCGAGGCCAGCGCCACGCAGGCCAGGGCGTTCTGCACGTTGTGCAGGCCGGGCAACGTGAGCGTGAGGCCGCGGAGCACGTCGCGGGGGCGGCGGACGTCGAAGGTGGAACTCTCGCCGTTGGCGTGGACGTTGATCGCCTGGAACTGGGCCGCCGAGTCGAAGCCATAGGTGAGCACGGGGGCCGGGCAGGCGTCGAGGGTTTCCAGGGCCGGGGCGCTGTCGGCGCACACGATCGCGCAGCCGTCACGCCGCGTGCGGGCCAGGAAGCGGCGGAAGGTCTCCTGCACGGCCGCCAGGTCCGGGTAGCGATCCACGTGCTCGTGGTCCACATTGGTCACGATGGAGTAGCGCGGGGTGAACTCCAGGAGCGAGCCGTCGCTCTCATCCACCTCGGTGACGAAGAACGGGCTGCCGCCGAGACGGTAGTTGCCCCCGAGCTCGCGGACCATGCCGCCGACCATCACCGAGGGGTCCAGGTGCGCCTCCAGCAGCAGCTTGCTGGCGATCCAGGTGGTGGTGGTCTTGCCGTGCGCCCCGGCCACCGTGATGAGCGAGCAGTCGGCCGTGAAGCGGGCCAGCATGCGGGCTCGGGTGACGACCGGGATGCACCGGCGCAGCGCCTCCTGGATCTCGGGACTGGCTGGCGCGATGGCCGAGGAGCGGACGACCATTGCCACGCCATCGAGGTGCGCGGGGTCATGCCCCAGGTGAATGCGGCAGCCGCGCTCGGCGAGGAGGCGCAGCGCGGGGCTATCCTTGGCGTCGCAGCCTGACACACGGGCTCCGCAGTCGATGGCCATGTGCGCCACGGCGCTCATGCCCACGCCGCCCATGCCCACGAAGTGGATGTGCCTTCCGTCGAATCGCATGCTCATGGCTGCCTCGGCTCACACGGTTTTCGCCTTGCTGCGCCTCTCGAGCCAACGCGAGAGACGGTGCCCGTTCCGCTCGGCCGCCAGCGCCTCCAGACGGTCAGCAATGATCGCCGCGGCGCGCGGCACGCCCATGGCCCGGCTCTGACGGCCCATGGCCTCCAGCCGCCCGCGGTCGCCCAGCAGCGCGGTCAGATGGTGCGCCAGCCGATGCGGCGAGAGAGTGGCCTGTTCGAGCAGCAGGGCCGCGCCGCACTGCTCCAGGACGCGGGCGTTGTGGAACTGGTGGTTGTCCATCGCGTGCGGGTAGGGCACCAGGACCGCCGGGATGCCCAGGGCGGTCAGCTCGGCGATGCTGGTGCCGCCTGCACGCGAGAACGCCAGGTCGCAGGCACTGTAGGCCAGCGGCATGTCCTCCAGGAACCCAAAGACCCTGGCCGGCACCGCGTAGTGCTCGTACGAGGCGCGCACGCGGTCGCAGTCGGCGGCGCCCGCCAGGTGAATGGCCTGCATCCGCGGCCCCGAGTTGGCGAGCAGGGGGAGCGCCGAGATGGTGAAATCGTTGAGGGGCCGGGCGCCCTGGCTGCCGCCCATCACCAACAGGGTGGGCAGCGCCGGGTCGAGCCCCAGTTGGGCCACGCACGCCGACCGATCGCGCCGCTGAATGAACGTCCTCACAGGGTTGCCCGTAACGCGTACCCGAGCGCCCGTGCGGAAGCGGGGCACGGACTGCGCCCACTGCGTGTCCACCTCATTGACGAATCGCGCCAGGAAGCGGTTCGAGCGGCCCGGCACAACGTTCTGCTCGAGGAGCACGCTCGGAATCCGCCGCAGCGCGGCGCACAGCACGGGGGCCACCGAGCCGTAACCGCCGAGGCCGACCACCACGTCGGGGCGGAAACGGCGAATGCCGCGCATCGCGCGCACGAAGGCGGGCACCAGGGCCGCGACCCGCCGCGCGAGCGACCCTGTATGGATGGATGGGATGACCTGGCATTCCACCCCAGCGCTCCGCGTGTCCTCGTAGGCCTCGTCGCGGTCCGTGCACATCAGCAGGATGCGCGTCTCAGGGGAGCGCCGGCGGGCCTCCTCGGCCAGCGCCAGCCCCGGGAACAAGTGGCCACCAGTGCCGCCACCGGCCAGAACGATCTTCATCTCTCTGCCCTCACGGGTCGGGGACCCGCGCCCGCGACGGAGGCGGCCCCGCGGCGCCGCCGTCGCCGCCTAGGCGGAATCCCTGGCATGTTTTCGCGTCAGTCTCACGGCGCCGAGCTCCGCCGGCGGGGCCTCCGCCTCGGAGTGCGACGCCACGTTCATGATCAGCCCCACGGCCGCCATGGTGGCCACGAGCGACGAGCCGCCGGCACTCACCAGCGGCAGAGCAATGCCCTTGGTCGGCGCGGAACAGGTCACCACGGCGACATTCACGGCGGCCTGGAGCCCAATGGTCAGGGTGAGGCCGAACGCCAGGAGCGAGCCGAAACGGTCGGGCGCGCGGCGCGCCGCCCGAATGCCGCACCAGACGAGCAGCGCGAAGAGAATCAGCACCACAGCGGTGCCGATCAGCCCCAGCTCCTCGCCAACGATCGAGAGCACGAAGTCCGTGTTCGCCTCCGGCAGGTAGAGCAGCTTCTGGCGGCTGTTGCCCAGCCCCACGCCCGTCAGGCCGCCCGAGCCGAGCGCGATGAGCGACTGCACGATCTGGTAGCCCGAGCCCTGCGCGTCGGCCCAGGGGTCCACGAACGTCATGATCCGCTGCCACACGTGGGGCATGTGCATGGCCGTGTAGACGAGCAGCGGCACCGACGCTACCACCGCGGGCAAGACGTGGATCATGCGGATCCCGGCCACGAACAACATGCCAAACGTCACCGAGGCGATCAGGAGGGCCGTGCCGAAGTCCGGCTCCTTGAGGATGAGCACGAATGCGGCGCCCATGATCACCATCGGCTGCACGAACCCCTTGAAGAAGGTCTTGATCCGCTCCTGCTCGCGGGCCAGGAAATCGGCCATGTAGAGGCAGAGGGCCACCTTGAAGAGCTCGGAGGGCTGGATGCTCAGGAAGTCGCCGAACCGGAACCAGCGCCGCGCCCCGTTCACGGTGGCCCCGAAGAAGAGCACCGCGCCCAGGCTGCCCAGCGACAGGAAGAGCAGGGGAATGCTGAACCGCCTCAGGCGGTGGTAGTCCACGGAATAGGCCGCCAGCCCGGCCACAAGTGAGGCGGCGAGCCAGAGCGTGTGCTTGAGCACCAGGAAGCGGGCGAGGGCGGGGTTCGACGCCGGAGCGGTGCTGGCGACCATGACGAGGCCGAACGCCAGCAGCGACACGACCACCGCCAGGAGGCCGCTCGTCGTGTCCTGTAGCGCCGGCGCGACGGCCCCCGGCGCCCGCGTCGCTGCCCTGCGTCGTTGCCCCGATACGGCTGCTGCCACCGCTCGCCTCCAAGGGCGCCCCGTCAGCTCGACTGGCTGAGGTGGGCGCGCAACTCCGTCACCGTCCTTGCGTAGATTCGGCTCACCGTGGCCACGGGCAGATCGAGCACCTCGGCCGTCTGCTCCAGGCTCAGGCCCTCGCCGTGCACCAGCATCAGCACAAGCCGCTCGTGCCGCGCCAGATGCGTGAGGACGAACTCCCGCAACTCATCGAGTTGCTCGGACGGTTGGACCTCTGCCAGCACGCTCATGTCCATGCATCCTGACTCGGTAAGGGGATCGGGCCGCGTGCCGCCGGGGCCGGCGGCCCCGGCCGGGGATGCGCGCAGCCCCCCAAGCTCCTCGACCAGCGAATGCCACCGCGACAGGTGCAGGTAGCCCGGGGAGGCCACACCACGCCAGGTCGCCGGCAGCCAGTAGTCATTCGCCTCGCGTTCCATCATGACCTTCTCCCTCGACGCCCGCTCAGGGGCCCGCGCCTTCGGCGGCTTCGGCATGCGCCGCACCGTTCTGTGCCCAGGCGATCACGGCATCCGCCACTTCCTCCAGGCGCACGCCCCGCGAGGCCTTGAAGAGCACCGTGTCGGACGGCTGGAGCCGCCCGCAGAGCCAGCGCACCGCCTCGGCGCGCGCGGACGCGGCGAAGACGTTGCGCGGCTCAAGCCCGCCCTCGATGGCCTCGCGCGCCAGGGCCTCGCCTTGCTCGCCCACGGCGCACAACAGGTGAACGCCTGCCTCGGCCACGGCCCTGGCTACACGGCGGTGCGCCGCGGGCGACGCGGCGCCCATCTCGAGCATGTCGCCCAGCACCGCCACGCGGCGGCCCGGGCGACGCCCCAACTCGGCCACCGCGCCCAGCATCGAGGCAGGGTTGGCGTTGTAGCAGTCCAGAAGCACCGCCAGCGCGCCTGCGCGGCGCAACTCCATGCGCCACTTGGGCGGCTGGAAAGCGCCCAGAAGCGCCGCGGCCTCCGACACCCCCAACCCCATCTCGGCCGCGACGGCGATGGCCGCGAGCGCGTTGCTGGCCTGCCAGCGGCCGACGACGGGAAGCGACACGGCGTCGCCCGTCCGCGCGACCACGAAGTGCAGGCAGTCTCCGTCCTGGCGGACTCGGGTCGCCCTCCAATCGGCGCCGTGGGAGAAGCCGAAGGTGGCGACGCGGCCCGAATGGCGCTCGGCGATCCCTCGGCTCCACGGGTCGTCGGCATGGAGCACCGCGAGCCCGCCGGGGGCGAGATGGTCGAGGACGACCGACTTCTCGCGGGCCACACCTTCCTCGGAGCCGAAGGCCTCGAGGTGCGTGGGGCCCACATTGGTGATCACGGCCACCTGCGGCCTGGCGGGGCGGGCCAGCGGGGCCATCTCGCCGAAATGGTTCACGCCCATCTCGACCACGGCGAACCGGTGCTCGGGCAGGATGCGCAAGAGCGTCTGCGGCACCCCGATGTGGTTGTTGTGGTTGGCCTCCGAGCACACCGTGGCTCCGAGGCCGCCGAGCACGAGCGCGATCATCTCCTTCGTCGTCGTCTTGCCGTTGCTGCCTGTGACGGCGACGACCGTGGCCGGCACGCGGCTCCGCCACCAGCCGGCGATGGCGCCGTAGGCTGCCACGGTGTCTTGAACCAGGAGGAGCGGCAGGTGGGGCGGCATGCCCTCGGGCGAGCGGCTCACCACCGCCGCGGCGGCGCCTGCCTGGAAGGCGCTGTGGACGAAGCCGTGGCCGTCGAACTTCTCGCCCACGATCGCCACGAAGAGCTGCCCGGGGGTCACGGCGCGCGAGTCGGTCGTCACGCCTGTCGCCACGGCGCTCGGGTCGCCTTGCAGCAGGCTTCCGCCCGTGGCCTCCAGCAGTTCAGCAACAGTGGCTCTCATAGGCCCTGTCCTGCCGGCTCGGGCCGGTGCGAAGTGGCCCGGGCCTCCAAGTCGGCGTAGAGAATGGCGTTGCGGATGGCGGTCGCCAGGTGCGGTGCCAGGCAGATGAGCACGCGAAGGTCGCGCTCGTCGAACGCCAGGCCGCCCGCCTTCTCGGTGACGGCCACCACACCCAGCAGGCGGTCCTGGAACACCAGGGGCACGCCGAGGAACGAGCCACCCTCCAGGCCCTCGTCGCGGGCGAGGCCCCGGAACCTCGGCTCCTCCTCCACCTCGGGCAGCAAGAGCGGCACCTGATGCCGTGCCACCCAGCCCGCGAGCCCGGTGCCGAGGGCGCGACGCCCGCCCGGGACGTGGCTCGGCCCCCGTCGAGCGGCCGGAACCAGAGCCTGGCCGGCGGAGTCCACGAGGAGCACCGAGACGGCGCGCGCGGCGGCGAGCGATGCGACAGTGCTGAGCGCCAGCTCGAGTAGCGCGGCGAGCCTTAGTTCCCCGGCCAGCGTCTGCGCCGCCTCCTGGACGAGCAGGAGCTCGCCCACCCGCCGCTCCAGGCGCGAGTTCGCCTCCACCAACTCCCGGGCAGGGGAGGGGGAGGCGGTGAGGCGCTCGGTGAGGGTGCGAACCATGGGCAGTGCTCCGTCAGTGCGCCGCGGGCGCAACGAAGGTGCGGCGGCTCGAGGCTCTCGAGCGCCGCTGCAAGAGGCCCAGCGCGCGCCGCGCCTCGCTGCAATCGTCGAAGCGGGTGCGAACGCCCGCGATCTCCTGGTGGTCTTCGTGGCCCTTGCCGCAGATGACCACGAGATCGCGCGGGGCGGCCATGGCGACGGCCCGTCGGATGGCCTCGCGGCGGTCGGGCTCCACGACGCAATGGGCCTGGGGGTTCGCGCCGGCGAGAATCTCGGCGATGATGTCCTCCGTGCGCTCGCTGCGGCTGTTGTCGGCCGTCACCAGCGTCACATCGGCGTAATGGGTGGCCGTGGCGCCCATGAGGGGGCGCTTCGAGGGGTCGCGGTCGCCGCCGCAGCCGAAGACCACGATCAGGCGGCCGGGCGCGGCCAGCGGCTTCAGGGTGCTGAGCACCGAGCGGAGGCCGTCGTTGTTGTGCGCATAGTCCACCAGCACGGTGAATGGCTGCCCCTCGTTCACCCGCTCGAGGCGGCCCTGAGCGCCGGCGAACTGCTCGATCCCCTCGGCGATGGTGGAGAGGCCCACCCCCAGGGCGAGCGCGCAGCAGGTGCCTGCAAGGATGTTCTGGACGTTGAAGCCTCCGATGAGAGGGGAGCGGGTGCGCACGTGGCCGACGGGGGTGTGCAGCCGCAGGGTCGTGCCGGCGATGGTCATGCCCTCGATGGCGGCGGTGACATCCACGGTGGCCTGGAGCCCGTAGGTGAGCACATTGCCCGGGCCGCGGCGCTCGCGGAAGAAGCCGCATTGCGGGTCGTCGGCGTTCAACACCGCCGTGGCGCCGGGCGCGAGGGACGAGAAGAGCCGGGCCTTCGCGTTCAGGTAGTTCTCGAAGGTGCCGTGGTAGTCGAGGTGCTCGTGGGGCGTGACGTTGGTGAGCGCGGCGACGGCGAAGGGCACGCCCCGCACCCGCTCCTGGTCGAGGCTCTGGCTCGACACCTCCATGACGGCGTAGCGGACATGCTGCTCGACCATCTGAGCGAAGAGCTCCTGGAGGTCGGGGCTCTCGGGCGTGGTGTTGGCGGCCCGCTCGCGCCGCGAGCCCACCTGGTTGAGCACCGTGGTGAGGAGGCCCGCCTGCTTGCCGTCCTTGGCGAGCAGCCAGTGCACGAGCATGGCGGTCGTGGTCTTGCCGTTGGTGCCCGTGATGCCGGTCGTGCGGACGAGGCCCGCCGGGCGGCCGTGGAAATGGGCGCACAAGTCCGCGAGCGCCTGGCGGACGTTGGGCACCAGGATGAGCGCGACGTGGGGCGGCACGGGCACCTCGCGAGTCGCCAGCACGGCCACGGCCCCGCGGGCGACCGCGTCGGCGACGTAGGCGGTGCCGTCGCTCTTCGGCCCCGGCACGACGGCGAACAGGAACTCCGGCCTCACTCGGCGGGAGTCCAGCGTCAGGCCCTGGATGCTCCGGTCGGTGTACTGGCGCAGCTCACGGTCGGCCAGCGGTTTGAGCAGCTTGCTGAGTTTCATGGCGTCCCCTTCGGTCGGTCGCCGCCGTAGCCGAGGCGGGCGAGTGCCTCCGGCTTGTCGGGCGGCACCCCCCAGTAGGCGAGGGTCTGCTTGATGATCTGGCCCGCAGCGGGTGCGGCCACAGTGCCGCCATAGAACCTGCCGCCGGCGGACTTCGTCGGCTCGTCCACAGACACGACTACGACGAGCCTTGGGTTCTCGATGGGGGCCATCCCCACGAACGAGCAGATCACCTGCGTGCGCGAAAAGCCGCCGACCACGGGCTTCTGGGCGGTACCCGTCTTGCCACCGATGGTGTAGGCGGGATTCCGGGCGGCCTTGCCTGTGCCTTCCTCCACCACGCCGCACAACAGCCGGCGCACCCGTTGCGCCACTGCGGCCGGGACGGCTCGGTGGACGACCCTGGTGGGCCGCTCGATCCAGGTGCCGTCGGCTCGCCGCACGCGTTGGATCAGCCGGGGGTGCAGGAGAAGGCCGTCGTTGGCCAGGGCCGAATAGGCCATCGCCATCTGCATCGAGGTGACGCAGACCTCCTGGCCCACGCTGATGGAGGGGAGCGAGAAGCTGGTCCAGCGCGACGGCGGCCTGAGCCTGCCGGGGTTCTCGCCCGGCATTTCGAAGCCGGTGGGCCGCCCGAAGCCGAACCGCGTGAGGTACTCGTAGAGCCGCTCGGGGCCGAGCCGCTGGCCGATCTTGGCCGTGCCGATGTTGGACGACTTGATGAGCACCAGCGAGGCGGGCATCGTGCCGTAGGCGTGCACGTCGCGGAAGCGGCGGGTGCCTCCGATGAGCCACATGCCGTTCTCGCAGAAGATCGGCGTCTCCTCGGTGATGAGCCGCTCGTTGAACGCGCCGGCGAACACGAACGGCTTCATGATCGAGCCGGGCTCCATCCAGTCCACGATGTAGCGTGCGCGGGCGCGGCGCTTGAGGTCGGCAGGCTCGTACTCCGGGTACTTGTTGAGGTCGTAGCCCGGGCTGCTTGCTGCCGCCATCACGCTGCCTGTGCGGGGGTCCACCACGACGGCGAAGGCGCCGCCCTTGGGCCCCCAGAGGTCGCACACCTCGTCGAGTGCGGCCTCCACGTAGCCCTGGATCACCGCGTCCACCGTCAACTCCAGGTCTGTCCCGGGCTGCGGGGGTTGGAGGACCGGGTCGGGCACGGCGATGTATCGGCCCGCCGCGTCGCGCTGGAACTTGGCTCGGCCGGGCGTGGGAGCGAGCAGGCCGCCGCAGGTCCGCTCGATGCCCTCGAGGCCCTCCTCGTCCATTCCCACGAAGCCGATGAGCTGGCCGGCGAGCTTCCCTTGCGGGTACGAACGCTTGTACTCGGGCAGGATGCCCACGCCCTCGAGTCCCGCGGCCATCACGCGCCGGGCATCCTGCTCGCTCACCTTGCGCTTGACCCAGATGAACTGGCGGAGGCCGTCGAGGTCGGTGCGCAGTTCCTCGGCGTCGCGATGGAGCAGCGGCGCGAGGGCGGCCGCAGCCGCCTCGGCGTCCATCACCTTGGCCGGGCGGGCATAGAGCGCCGAGTCGCGGAACTCCAGGGCCTCGCCCAGCTCGAGCACCGCGGCGTGCCCCTTGAGCTTCGCGAGCTCTTCGGGAGGCAGGCCCCGTTTGATGCACACGAGCCCCATCGGCTGCTGGAGGCGGGAGAGGAGGAGGGCGGCGTCGAGGCCGAGGAGCTCGGCAAGGCGGTGGGCGGTGGCTTCGGGATCGTCAATCTGTCTGGGGTCGGCGAAGACGCTTGGCACCTGGGCCGAGCAGGCAAGGGGCCGCCCTCGGCAGTCGAGGATAGTGCCACGCCGCTCGGGCTTCGTGACCTGCACGAAGTGCTGCGATTGGGCCAGGTTCTGGAACCGGCCCTGGTCCATCCCCTGGATGACGTAGAGGCGCCCCAGGAGCCCCAAGTACAAGCCCAGGAGGAAGATCGCCACGATCCACACCCGGGCCTTGTGGCCATTCTGCCCTGCCATCGCGTCCCGTCCCCCGAAGTGCCCCGCCGCCTAGCCTGCCAGCCGCTCCGCCACGCGGAGGCGGGCGCTGCGTGCGCGTGGGTTCTCTGCCACCTCCTCGGGCGAGGGGCGGATGGGCTTGCGGGTCACCAGTGCCACGACGCCTGCCCTGGCGTACTGACGGAAGCTCTGCTTGACGATGCGGTCCTCGAGCGAGTGAAAGGCGATCACCGCCACACGCCCGCCCGGGGCAAGCCACCGGGGCAGTGTGGCCAGCGCCGCCGCCAGCGCCCCTAACTCGTCGTTGACGGCGATCCTGAGGGCCTGGAAGGTCCTGGTCGCCGGGTGAATCCTGGCCTCGCGGCGCGGCACCGTGGCCTCTACGAGGCGCGCCAGCTCGAGTGTGCTGCGGAGGGTGTGGCGACGCTCGGCGATCGCGCGGGCGATGCGGCCTGCGTAGCGCTCCTCGCCGTACTCCCGAAGGACTCGCTCAAGCTCTGCCTGCGAGGCGCGCTCGAGGAACCGGGCCGCCGGAACGCCCCGGGTCGTGTCCAGACGCATATCCAGCGGGCCATCCACCAGGAAGCTGAAGCCCCTGGCGGGCTGCTGCAACTGGAAGCTTGAGACCCCGAGATCCATCACCACTCCATCCGCGGGCCGGCCCGCGTGCCGCTCGGCCAGCTCGGCCAGGTCGCGGAAACTGCCGTGCACAAGCTCGAGATTCCCCTCGAACGGTGCCAGACGCTTTCGAGCCAGCTCCAGGGCCTCGGCATCGAGGTCGAGCCCCAGGAGCCGCCCACCGGGGAGAAGCCGCTCGAGGAGGGCGCCGGCGTGTCCCCCCAATCCCACCGTGGCGTCAATGAACCAGCGGCCTGGGGCAGGGCGGAGCTGTGTCAACACCTCGTCGAGCAGGACGGACTTATGCATTCGCGCCAGGTTCAGGAGAACAGAGAGGAGGCGGGCTCGTTCCGCGGGCCTGCGTCGCTCGGGTCGGTGTTGCTTTCACAGCCGGGAGAGGCCTGTGAGGGCAGACGACGCAGCCCTTGACAGCGGAATCCAGACCATGTAGACTGGTCAATGGATGCCACGCTACCGGCCCGGGTTCCCCGCCCATCAGTGGCCGGCGGCGGTGGTGTGCTGGAAAGCGGGGCTCCGGTTCCCCGTCTCGCCCGGAGCCCTGCTTTCCCCGCTAGCAGATCCCCCTACCAAAGAACGAGTCCGCCTCCCCCGAAACTTCGCTATCTCTCGCCCGCTGGGCGGAGCTGGTAGAGCGACTCGGTGAGCTCCTCGAACTGGGCTTCGTGGGCCTCTCTGAGCGCCTTCCAGCGGTCCGGGTTCCAGAGCTCGATGCGATTCGACGTGCCGACGAAGATCGCCTCGTCCTCGATCCCGGCGAGCTGCCGCAGGTGGTCGGGAAGCAGCACACGCCCGAGCTTGTCGGGGTCCACGTGCACGGCGTCGCCGAAGAAAAACCGCTGCACCATCCGGGCGTTGAAACCGCGAAGGTCGGCGGCGGCAATCTCCTCGGCCACAGAATCCCACTGGCTGGCCGGGAAGAGGAAGAGGCACTTGTCCAGGCCACGGGTGAGGAAGAGGCCGGCACGGACCTCCTCTTCGCCGATCAGCTCGCGAAAGGCTCGCGGCACCACGACGCGGTGCTTGGCATCGAGCTTCTGGAGGTACTGGCCTATGAACCTGGTGCCCACCGATTTCCACTCCGGGCCACTTTTTACCACGCACGGGGATTGTATAGTGTAACGGCGACGCCGTCAAGCGATTTTCTGAGAGGGCTCCAAGATTTTTCTAAAGATACAATCTCTGGGGCTTGAGCCCCAGCTGCGCCCCGACATATGGTGCGTGACTCGGCTCACAAGGCATAGGCCTCGGCATCGCGTCCGCGCTCATTGAGCATCTCGGCCCGGTACGCCCGCCAGCGCTCGAGGTCCCACAACTCCATCTGGTTGCTGACGCCGACGATGACGGCATCGTGGGTTATCGAGGCCTCTGCGAGCAGGGATGCGGGCACGCGCATCCGGCCCTGGCGGTCGCAGTCGCCTTCGGCGGCCTGGGTGAAGAGCAGCCGACGGCGTCGGCGGCTGCTCTCGGCCCTCTGGGGCGCTGAGTTCACCGCCGTTTCGATCTCCTTCCAGCGGCGCGGAGTGTAGATCGTAATGCAGCCGTCTTCGCCTAGGGTCATCATGAAGCTCACGGTGCCCTCCGCGGCGCGAGCGGCATCGCGCAGCTTGGCTGGGATGATCACCCTGCCCTTGTCGTCTACGGAGGTTTCATGTTCGCCGTAAAACACGCCTCGTGAAGCCCTTATGTATGGCAGAGCCGACAATGGCCGCAGGCGGCCCGCGCTTCGGCTGGAGTTCACCAGAATCTACCACTGCTGCTTCACTGTGTCAAGGCATTTTGAGCAAATCCACCATGATCCACCACAGGCATTCGGGCGCCGCTAAGGCTCTCTTGCGTTTGGGGGGCGCCCAGGGTATCATCTCGGCGTCGCGGGGCCACCGAACGGGGTGAGCGAGATGCCGCAGGCGGGGCGAAACGAGGAGGAGCGCTTCCCGGCGTACCGGCCACTGGTGCCGGCAGCCGTGGCATTCGCGGGGGGGATCGCGGGGAGAGAGTTCCTGCACTTGCCGGCGGTGGCTGTGTGGGGAGGGCTGATCGGTGCTGTGGCGCTATTCCCTTTGCTTCGATGGGCGGGCCGCCGCGGCTTGGCACTCGGCTTTCTGTACCTTGGGATTGTGGGCGTAGGGTGGGTGCGACTGGATGTCGCCGTGGGGCGGCGGCCCGAGCACCACGTCGCGCGATTTCTGGGAGGCGAGGCGCAGCTTGTCAAGCTGCGGGGGGTGGTTGCGAGCGATCCTGAGACACGAGAACTGCCGCCAGTGAAGCTGGCCGGCGATAGCCAATGGCTGGCCAGCGGAGCGCGTGAGGTCCGCTTCGATCTCGACGTGCTCGAAGCGAAAGTCGGCGAGAGATGGCTGGCGGCGACAGGGCGGCTGCGGGCGGTGCAGCACGAGCCATCGGTGACCCCCGGCTATGGCGACACCGTGGTGGCGATAGGTGTGGCGCGGCTGCCATCCCCGCCGAGCAACCCCGGCCAGATGGATGGGGCGACGCTGCTCCGTCGCAAGGGCATTGACGGGGTGCTGTCGCTTGGCCGCGATGGGCTGGTGGTGGAGCCGGGGCGCCGCGGGAGGGGCCTCGTGGCGGCGACTCACGCTGCGCGCGGCTGGCTCCGCGAGACGCTGAAGACCACGCTTGCCCCCGGTGCGCATGCGGCTTCGCTGCTGTGCGCTCTGACGCTCGGCGACCGAACCGATGTGGACGACGATCTGGCGGAGGCATTCGCTCGCACCGGCACGATCCACCTCCTGGCGGTGAGCGGCTTCAACGTCGCCGTGGTGGCCTGGGTGATGTGGACGCTCACTTCGCTGGCCGGTCTCGGGCAGCGGGCGGCTGGCGCACTGGTACTGTGTGCCGTGGGCGTCTACGCGCTGGTCACTGGGGCTCCGCCATCGGTGGTGCGGGCCACCGTGATGTCGGGCGCTTACGTGCTGAGCATCATCGGGCGGCGCCAGTCGGACGCGGTACACGCGGCGGCTCTGGCGGCGCTCGTGCTCCTGGCGGCGCGGCCGTTCGACCTCTTCCAGCCAGGGTTCCAGCTCTCCTTCGCCGCGGTGTTCGGCATTCTGCTGCTAACCGAGGACCTGGCGGCGATGCTGGGGCCACGCGAGAGCCTGCTCGAGCGCGTGGCCGGCCCGAGTGGAGTTGGCCTTCTCCAGAGGATTCGCCGCCGGTTGCACAGGCTGGCCGCGATGACCGGAAGCGTGTCCATTGCCGCCTGGCTTGCCGTCCTGCCGCTCACCGCCTACTACTTCCACCTGTTCAGCCCCGTCACGGTGCTCGTGAACCTCGTGGTGGTGCCGATGGCGGGCTTTCTGACGGTGTTCGGCTTCGCGCACCTGGGCGTGGCCGCGTGTTCGCCGATGCTCGCTCATGTGCCAGCCTTCCTGGCGCGCGGGGTGACGGGGCTCTTGACGCAGATCGTGATGGGGGCGGAGCGGCTGGCCGCTGGGTGGGTGTACTGCGCAGCGCCTGCCCTCGGGTGGGTGATCGGCTACTATGCGCTGGGGCTTCTGGTGGTCGCGCGCGGCCGCCTGGGCCTCAGCGGACGGCGTGCGGCGATGCTGTGGCTGGTCGGCGTCCTTGTGTACGTCGTAGCCGGTGGCTCAGGGCGGCCCCCGAGGGGCTTCGAGGCCACCATGCTGGACGTCCAGGACGGCGCGGCCGCCGTCCTGCGTTTCCCCGATGGCGCTACCGTGCTCTGCGATGCTGGCACGTATGGGCGGAACGATGTCGGGCGCTGGGTGGTGGCGCCCGCGCTCTGGCACTGGGGCGTGCGCTCGGTGGACCTCCTGGTGGTGACGCACGCGGATGCCGACCATGTGACGGGCCTCCCATCGCTGCTCGACCGGTTTCGTGTCGGCCGGGTGGTGCACAGCCCTGTCCTCGAGCGCGCCGCGGCAGGTCGGCAGCTCCTGGCTCTGCTCGACGAGCGGGGCATCCCTCACCAGTCGGTGGCGGCTGGCGACCGCCTCGCGGTGGGCGACGGCAATGTGATCGAAGTGCTCTGGCCGAACGCCTGGTCGCTGCGCCTGAGGCCCGGGGATCAGAATGAGAACTCGCTCGTGTTGCGTGTCGAACGCGACGGGCGGCGGGTTCTCCTGGGCGGCGACATCCAGCAGGTGGGGATGACCGCGCTCCTTCACTGTGGCGTGGACCTGCGGACGGACGCCCTCGTCGTGCCGCACCACGGCCGCAGGGTCGCGGTCGCCGAGGCGTTTGCCCAGGCCACGCGGCCCAGCTATGCCATATGCAGCATCCGGCCCGACCATCTGCCGCCTGACACCGTGGCGGCCTACAGCCGAGCTGGAGCCGAGGTTCTGGTCACGGGCCGGGACGGCGCCGTCACCGTCACCCTCCTCAACGGCGAGGCCCTGGCCACGAGGTGGCGGAGCAGGGATGGGGGCATTCGTGCGGCCATCGCGTTTGACGGAGAACATCTTTTTGACTAGCATAGGCAGGACGGGCGCATGTTCGCTCACGCTGGCCAACGGTGGAAGGAGCCAACCCATGGGTCAGGCAGTGGCCGGGCAAGGCACGGGTGGGTCGCACATCTGGCGGTTCTTCCGCGCCGGGGGCTTCGACCAGGTGAGGCTCGACTCTGGCGCTGACATCGCGGCGTTGGACAAGCTCGACCAGAAGCTCTGGGTGGCGCTGAGCTGCCCCACGCGCGGGCTGGAGTTCGACTCGCGGACTCTCGACCTGATCGACACGGACCACGACGGGCGGATCCGTGTGCCTGAGATCATCGCGGCGGCCAAGTGGGCCTGCGCCAACCTGAAGAACCCCGACGACCTGGTGAAGGGCGGCGACGCGCTGCCGCTCGCCGCGATCGACGACTCGACGCCCGAGGGCAAGCAACTGCTGGCCTCGGCGAGGCGCATCCTGTCCAATCTCGGCAAGGGCGACGCCAAGGCGATCACCATCGCGGACACGATGGACACGGCGAAGATCTTCGCGCAGACGAATTTCAACGGCGATGGCGTGGTTCCTCCCGAGGCCGCCGACGAGGCGGCCACACGGGCCATCGTTGCCGACATCATCGCGTGCCTCGGCGGCGAGGCTGACCGCAGCGGCAAGGTGGGCGTCAACCAAGCTAAGGTGGACCAGTTCTACGCCGAACTGGCCGCCTACGCGGCCTGGCGGCAGAAGGCGGAGGAGGCGGCGTCGGACATATTCCCCCTCGGCGAAGGAACCGCTGCGGCCTTCGATGCCCTCAGAGCCGTGCGGGCCAAGGTGGACGACTATTTCGCCCGCTGCCGCCTCGTGGCCTTTGACGCCCGGGCCGCTGGAGCGCTGAACCGGGCAGAGGCCGACTTCGCCGCCCTGGCGGCGAAGGACCTCTCGGCGTCGGGCGACGAGGTGGCCAGCTTCCCCCTCGCCAAGGCCGAGGCCGGCAAGCCGCTTCCCCTGGGCGAGGGCGTGAACCCGGCCTGGACGGGCGCGGTGGCCAGGCTGAACAGCCTCGTGGTCGCCCCGCTGCTGGGCGCCAACAAGGCCAGCCTCACCGCCGAAGAGTGGGCGGCGCTCAAGGCCAAGTTCGTCCCGTACGAGGCGTGGCTCGGCGCCAAGGCCGGGGCCGCCGTCGAGAAGCTCGGCCTGCCGCGAGTCCGCGAACTCCTCGCCGGCAACGGCAAGGAGGCCCTCACCGCCCTCATCGCGCAAGACAGGGCCCTCGAGCCCGAGGTCAACGCCATCAACGCCGTCGAGCGCCTTGCGCGGTACTACCGCGACCTCTACCAGCTCCTCAACAACTTCGTCTCCTTCGCCGACTTCTACTCGCGCAAGCGCAAGGCCGTCTTCCAGGCCGGCACCCTCTATCTCGACGGCCGGAGCTGCGACCTCTGCGTGCGTGTGGAGGACGCGGGCAAGCACGCCGCCCTGGCCGTGCTGAGCAAGACGTATCTGGCCTATTGCGACTGCACCCGCAAAGGGACCCCCGAGAAGATGACCATCGCCGCGGCCTTCACCGGCGGCGACTCCGACAATCTGATGGTCGGCCGCAACGGCGTCTTCTACGATCGCCAGGGGCGCGACTGGGACGCCACGATCACCAAGATCACCGAGCAGCCCATCAGCATCCGCCAAGCCATCTTGAGTCCCTACAAGCGCATTGGCCGGATGATCGGCGAGCAGATCGAGAAGATAGCCTCGGCCCGCGACAAGACGATCACCGACAAGGCCGCCGGCGGCATCGAGGCGGCTGCCCAGAAGGTGGATGCACCGAAGCCCGCGGCCCCGCCGCCGGCCTTCGACATCGCCAAGTTCGCCGGCATCTTCGCCGCCATCGGCCTGGCCATCGGCGCCATTGGGGGCGTGCTGGCCGCGGTGGCCAGCGGCTTCCTCAGCCTCACCTGGTGGCAGATGCCGCTCGCCATCCTGGGCGTCTTCATCGTGGTGTCCGGCCCCTCGGTCATCATCGCGTGGCTCAAGCTTCGCAAGCGCAACCTCGGGCCGATCCTGGACGCCAACGGCTGGGCTGTCAACGCCCTCGTCAAGATCAACATCCCCTTCGGCGGCGCCCTCACCAAGGTGGCCAAGCTTCCGCCTGGCTCCGAGCGCAGCCTGGCCGACCCTTACGCTCAGAAGAGCGCGGCCCGCTGGCTCGTCCCGCTCCTCGTCGTCGCCGCCCTCATCGCAGGCGTGGCCATCTGGTACTTCGGCTACCACAGGCCCGCGCAGGAGAAGCCCGCCCCCGCGGTCGAGGCCCCCAAGGAGCCCGCGCCCGCACCGAAGTAGCCGCACTGCCCAGCCAGTTCACACAGCACCTCAAGCCGCCAAGCCCCGCAAGAGGGGCTTGGCGGCTCGGCTCTCGCCCGCTGCGCCCACGGCGGAGGGGGCCCATCTCCCCCTCCTTGTCTCGATCCGCTCTGGTTCGGGTTGCCGTCGGCCCTGTGGTTGTCATGGCCTGGGCGAAGGGCTATAATCGGGGCACTACACGAAGGAGCAGGCCATGACCATGGGGCGACGCGAGTTCCTGAAAGCCGCGGCCCTGGGCGCGACGGCGGGGCTGGGCTGCCAGCGCCTTCCGAAGGCGACCCAGGGCGGACGCCGGCCCAACGTGGTCTTCATCCTCACCGACGACATGCGCTGGGACGCGATGGGCTGCGCGGGGCACCCGTTCCTGAAGACTCCTAACCTCGACCGCATCGCCGCCGAGGGGGCGCGGTTTGCCAACTGCTTCTGCACCACCTCCCTCTGCTCGCCCAGCCGCGCCTCGATGCTCTCGGGCCTCTATGCCCACGCACACGGCGTGACCAACAACTTCACCGACTACCCGAACGACCTCCCCAGCTTCCCCCGCCAGCTCCAGGCCGCAGGCTACGCCACCGCCTACATCGGCAAATGGCACATGAACGAGGAGAGCGACGAGCGCCGCCCCGGCTTCGACTTCTGGGCCTCCCACAAAGGCCAGGCGAAATACTACGACACCGAGTTCAACATCAACGGCACCCGCAGCGTGCTCAAGGGCTACTACACCACCCGCGTCACCGACCTGGCCATTGACTGGCTCGGCCAGCAGCGCCCCGACAGGCCGTTCCTTCTCATGCTCGGCCACAAGGCCCCCCACTCGCCCAACACGCCCGAGCCGCAATACGAGCACCTCTACGATGACGTGAAGATCGAGTATCCCGCCACGGCCTTCGCCCTGGAGGGCAAGCCCGACTGGATTCGCCAGCGGCTCGACACCTGGCACGGCATCTACGGTCCGCTCTGGGGCTTCAGGAAGGAGTTCCCCGACCGCCGTCCCGAAGCCGTGGCCGCCTTCGCCGCCTTCTGCCGCGCCTACTACGCCACCATCAAGAGCGTGGACGACTCGGTTGGCCGCCTCTACGCCGCCCTGGCGCAGGCGGGCCAGCTCGACAACACGCTCATCATCTTCGTGGGCGACAACGGCTTCTTCCTCGGCGAGCACGGGATGATGGACAAGCGCACCATGCACGAACCCAGCATCCGCATCCCCCTCCTCGCCCGCTATCCCGCACTCATCAAGCCCGGAACCGTGGCGGAGCGCATGGTCCTGAACGTAGACCTCGCCCCCACCATCCTCGACTACTGCACGGCCCCGCCGCTGCCGCGCGTTCACGGCGGGTCGTGGAGGTGGGTGCTGGAGCCCTGGGGCGAGCTTGCCCCAAACAACTATCGTTGGCGGCATTCCTGGTTCTACGCCTACGACTACGAGAAGCAGTTCCCCTACACCCCCAACGTCCGAGGCGTGCGCACCGATGAGTGGAAATACATGCACTATCCCCACGGCGATGGCGGCCCGGACCGCCACAAGGCCGAACTCTACCACCTCAAGTCCGACCCGCTCGAAACGAAGAACCTCATTGACGACCCCACCCACGCCCCGAAGCTGGCCGAGCTGAGGGCCGAGCTGGAGCGCCTGATGAAGTCCGCCGGCGCGCTCCCCGACCGCATGCCCCTCGACGAAGGCGTGAAAGCCGTCCTCCCCGAGAAGGCCATTCGATAAGGCTGCTTCCCGCCGCGCAGCCCCCGAAAGGGGGCGACCGAGGCGTAGCCCAGGGCTCCCTTCGGTCGCCCTGGGCTACGGCTGGCTCGCCCACTTCGTGGGCTGCCGGGCGATCTGCCTGGCCAGCTTGCGCAGGGCTCGCACGGCAGGCAGCCTCGCCTACCGGGGTGCCGCCCTCAGGACTTGCGCCCCGGCCCAGTTGGCCATGTCGGCGATGATGCCGTCGCCGGCGTCGGTGACGACCAGACGAAGCAAGCGCACGCCGGCCACGGGCAGGTCAAGGGCCTTGACCTCGCGCAGGCCGTGCAGCACGCCGCTGTCGAAGAGGAGCTTGTCGTCGGCGTAGACCCGGAAGATGACGGTGCCGCCGTCTTCGGCTGCGCCGACATCTGCAAGGAAGCGGGCGTACTTGGCGTCGAGCCTGTAGACGATCTCGGACGGGGCGTGGGTGCCGATGCCTTTGCGGTAGGCTCTGCTGCCTCCCAGGCGCAGCGGCTTGTCCTCAACGTCCTTGTCCCTTCGGGGTACACCATCCTTGTTGGCTGTCCAGCCGGCCGATGCCTTTTCCCAGGGGATGTCGCTGAGGTAGACGCCTTCGCCTTCGGGGGGCGCGGGTGGCTTCTTTGGGCCTGGCGGTGGAGGCGCTGGCAGGACGACTTGTTGCCGCTCGGCCTCAGTGCCCTGGATTGAGAGGATGTCCTCGCGCGGGCGCTCGGCGAGGGCGGCCCGAAGCGACGTGAGGGCGGCGAGCATGGCCTTGTAGTCGGGGTCGTCGGCGTTGGCGAAGACCGCCTCGCCGCAGCGTGCCCAGCCGCCCGCCGTGCGGGCGAGGGGGGCCATCAGGGCGCGGCTGAGCTTGGGGTCGCGGCGATTCAGGCTCAGCCACCAGGTGTCGCGGGGCGCGGAGGCCCCGCCCACAGTGCTGTGGCAGGGGGCGCAGCGGCGGCCATGCACCTCGTCCAGCGCCTTGCGCTGTGCCCCGCCGAAGATGCTCCGGTTCGGCCAGTGGGGCGTCTCGTAGCGGTCGTAGTAGACGGCGTTGGCGTCAATCCAGACGAAGAGACGCTGCCAGTCGTCGTCGCTGAGCTTCACGTCGTGGTGGCCGGCCTCGAGAATCTGTGTGAGGCGGGAGACCTTCGAGCCGTAGGTGTAGGGCGGGCGGGGGTAGACGTCGTCGGGGTGGTCCCACCGCATGGCGTTGGCCACGCTGAGGTAGGGCAACAGCTCCTGGTAGCCGATGGTGAGCTGGTCGGTGAGGTCGTCGGTGAGGATGACGGCGCTGGCCGCGCGGTCGTGGGTGTGGCACTGCACGCACTTGGCGTTGAGGAGGGGCTGCACGTCGCGGAGGAAGGACAGGACGGGAATGCTCCAGGGCGAGCCATCGCGGGGCAGGGACGCCCCGCCCAGAAATGGCGGAGGCGTTGGGCGGCTGGGCTCGCGCGAGGCGGCGGAGGCCAGGCGGTTGGGCGGGGCGGCGGTGCGCGGCTCGTGGCAGCCGATGCAGGTGCGCCGCTCGCCCGGCTTGAGGCACACGACGCTCCGCATCCGCTGAATCTCGCGGTGCTTCGCGTCGAGGACCTCGAAGTAGACGTTTCGGTCGGCGGGCACGGCGAAGTGGGCCGAGCCGTCGGGCTCGATGGGCACGGTGCCGAAGATGCGCTTGACCGTGTAGATGGGGGTGCCGGAGGTGCAGATGACGCCGCCCTCGTGGACGCCTTTGCGGGGGACATCCTCGATGATGCGGAGGAACTTCGCCTCGCCGCGCGGCACGCCCGCCAACCCCTCGTAGACATCCATGAGCACCAACGAGGCGTCGGCGCCCTCGGCCTCAATCGGCGGGAGGAGGTGCGGCCGCGGGCGGGGGACAAGGGGCACCGGCTCGGCGCACGAGATGGCGGGGTCGCGGTAGATGAGGGCGAGGTTCCCGTAGCGGTCGCCCACGTAGAGCGCCCAGCTCCGCTCCAGCCACGGCTGCACCGTGGGCGTGTAGGAGCACAGGAAGAGGTGTTCCGAGAGCGGCCAGGGGTCGGAGAACCAGCCGCGGCGGCTGTCCTGAATCTTCTCGCCGATGACAGGCACGCCGGGGGTGAGGATGGTGATGGGCGCATCGCCGTCGGCGCCCTTCCGCACGTCAATGAGGCCGATGGGGCCGTGGGTCTGGCCGTGGTGGCCGGTGAAAAGGGCCATCACCTTCGTGCTGCCTGGGACGGCGCGGGGGAACATGATGACGTTGGGGCGGATGGTGGCGTTGCCGTAGTAGGGCGCGACCATCGAGCCGTCGGGCCGCATCGTGAAGGGGTTGTGGAGGCTCGTGACCGAGCGCTCGTTGTACTCCCAGCGGTCGTAGATGATCCGCCCGTCTGGCAGGATCGAGGGATTGAAGTCGTTGAAGACGTTGTGGCTGAGCTGCCGCAGGCCCGAGCCGTCGGGGTTCACGGCGAAGAGATTGGGCGCATGGATGTTGCTGCCGCACATCACGTAGTGCTCGGAGCGGTCGGACGTGAAGCCGATCCGCCCGTCGGGCAGATAGAACGGCTCGCAGTCGTTCTTGGGGCCGAACGTGACCTGGCGGAGGCCCGTGCCGTCCACGTTCACCTCGTAGATGTGATAGCTCTGGCCGGGCACGACGGGTGCGTGGGCGCGCTCGATGCCGTTGCCGAAGGCGAACAGCAGCTTCTTGGCGTTCCAGTGGAGGCACAGGTCGCGGTAGATGCCGTCGCCAAGGGAGTCCACGACGGGCGTCACCTTGCCGTCGGGGCGCACGGGCGACAGGCGGTAGATGCCGCCGCCGGGCGGATTGTGGCAGTGGTGGGCGTCCATGAACGGCTGCTCGCTCGTGTAGGGCTTGCGCTTCACGAAGAGCAGCGAATCGAACGCGACCTCGCGGAGAAGCCGTTCGTCCCGCTGCGCACCGGCCTTCTCGAGCCCGTTTGGCTCGACGTAGGTGAGGAGCGGCAACCAGAAGGACTCGGTGCCGGCGGCAACGGTGAGGAGCAACAGACCGCCGCCCTCTACTGAAAGCTCAGCAGGCAAGCGGGCTTCTGCCTTGACCCCTCTCCCTTTCAGGGGGAGGGCAGGGTGAGGGTCACCCTGCGGTTCGACCCTCCCCCTGCCCCCTCCCTGAGAGGGAGGGGGGTTGGGTTGGCCATCGCGCACGCGCGATTGGAGTGAGAGCTTGAGTTCAAGGGGGTTGTCTGTGACGTTGCAGAGGGCAACAACGACCTCATTCTTGCCGCGCCGCAGGTCGAGCGGGGCGTTCAGTTGGAGGGCGAAGGGTGCCGGCTTGGGGCGGAAGGTGGTGAGGCGGTCGAAGCGGCGGACGTAGCTGTGATACCAATGGCTCTTGCCCCCGCCGCCGGGGTGCTTGTAGCCGACGACGAGTTCGCCCGGCTTGACGGCCTGGCGCTCGATCCTGCCATCGGGCGCGACGCGCTCGACCTGCATCTTGCCCTCGGCGAAGCGGACGCTGACCCGCGCCTTCGCATCGTCGTCGGGGAGAAGCATGAGGGGAATGGGATTCGGCCACTCGACCGCCTCGCCATTCGTCGGCACGGGCAGGATGGGCACGTCGCCTTCGGGCAGGCGGGCGAGGATGTCCTCCCAATCGCTGATAGCGGTGAGCGACTCGCGTAGCCACCAGTCCCGCTGCACCATGTCCGGCGGTGGGGCATTGGAAGCGCGCGCGTGCGCCACCAGAAGCAGGAGCAGCAGGGGGAGATGGCTGACTGTGCGAGGCATCGCACGGACCGCTCAAAGGGCCAGTGGGAGTTGACGCCGTCGCGGCCCCAGGATAAGCCCCGCTTCCGCCACGACCGCCGGTGGCAACGGCAAGCGCTCCAGGGAGCGTGGCTCGACCTTGATGCACCCGGAGCCGTAGGACTTGCCGACCCGTGGCAGATTGGCCACGGTCAATGGGTGGCTCAGCACCTTCCAGAGCGCGGCCACGAAGTCCGGGTCGTCGCGCCGCGGGTACACGCACAGGAAGCAGGTGAGCGGGACAACGCCGGCCAGGTTACGGATGAAGCGGGCATTCCGGCGGCCAAGATAGGCGAACAGGATGGGGGGAACCTTGCGCCTCTCCATCCGATACCACGGCGAGCGGGCCTTCATGATGGCGCGTTGCGGCAGGCCGGCCTTCTCCCCCTTGTCAAGGTATGCGCGCACCGTCTCGGGCAGCTCCTCCTTGGTCCTGCCATTCGGACAGAACAGCAGGGTGGCTCGGCCGCTGGCGCGCAGGCGGTCCATGAGCTCCGGTGTGACCTCGCCGCCCGGTACGTCACGGGTCCGCCCGATGGCCGGAAGAAGCAATTCGGGCGGCAAGCCCAGCGCCGATGCTCTCTCCTGCGTGAGGAAGAAGAAGTGATTCGCGCCTGTCACGATTCCCCTGACGACCGTGGCGAAGTCTCCAAGGACAGGGCCGCTGTGCCCTTGCGGCTGCGGTGGCCGGGACAGGCCGGTCTCGAGGGCTTCGGCCACGCTGCGGCGCCTGACGGAGAGCGGTCCGCCCATCTCTTCGCGGAGACCAGAGAGCACCCAATCTCTCAGGCCGCTGCCACCCGACTGAGAGCAGCGCGCCCACAGGAACTCGTCCTGGGGCCGGGTGTTCTGGATCAAGAAGATGATCGGGTTGGTGTCAACACCAGGGAATGGCGAGGCTTCCGGAGCGAAGGTGATCACGGCCTCCACGCGGTAGTGGGCTGTCACCCATCGCCACAGGTCGTCGGCGTAAACCCCCTCGCAGATGTCTGCCGGCAGGATGAACGCCAAACGACCGCCAGGGGCAAGAAGCTGGAGGGCGCGCAATAGGAAATACACGTGAAGGCCCGCCCTGCCGTCCAGTGCGCGCCCCATCAGCGAAGCGCCAAACCCCCTCACCCAGCTTTTCATTGTTGGGGACAGGCGGTGGTGGCGAACGTAGGGTGGGTTCGCCACGATAGCGGCGAGGGGGCGGCTGGGCGGGTCGAGCAGGAAGTCTGCAACGCGCACATCCGCCAGATCTGCGTCAGAGAGACCCGCCTGGCGCGCTTGCCCGAGAGCCGCGGGGTCAATCTCGGTGCCTACGAGGGACAGGTTGAGGCCAAGGCGCTCCGCAACCGCCTTTGCGGCGTGGAAGAACGCCCCGGCACCCACGGCGGGGTCGAAAAGCTCGGTGGCCCCGTCGCGCAGGACATAGGCCACCATCGCCTCGGCCACCCACGGCGGGGTCCAGAACTGCCCCCTCTCGCGCAGGTTCTCCCGGTGCGGCCCCGCATGTGGCAGTCGCCGGGTCACGGAAGACATGGCCATATCCTCCGCGAACATGCCGTTCGCACCTCAAGTGGGCCGCTCGGCGACGGCGGGGTCGGCCACGCGGCCTTCGATGAACTGGCGGACGATGGGGTTCTGCGAGGTGCGTATCTGCTCGGGCGTGCCGATCTCGATGAGCTTGCCGCCGGAGAGCATGCCGATGCGGTCGGCGATGCGGTAGGCGCTGGCCATGTCGTGGGTGACGACCATGGAGGTGATCTGGAGCTTCTGGCGCAGCTCGATGATGAGGTCGTTGACGACGCTGGCCATGATGGGGTCGAGGCCGGCGGTGGGCTCGTCGTAGAGAATGATCTGCGGGTCGCGCACGATGGCCCGCGCCACCGCCGCCCGCTTCTTCATGCCGCCGCTGCACTCGGCGGGGAAGAGGTGGCCCGCGTTCTGGAGGCCCATGAGCGTGAGCTTCTCCATCACCTTGTCCAGAATCTGGCGCTTGGAGAGACTGGTGCGCTCGCGGAGGGGCAGGGCGACGTTTTCGGCCACGGTGAGCCAGTTGAGCAGCGCGCAGCCCTGGAAGACCATGCCGAACTTGTCGCGCACGGCGATCAACTCGTGGTTGCTCAGCCCCGTGATATCCACGCCCTCGACGAGCACCTTGCCGCGGTCGGGCTTCATCAGGCCCATGATGTGCTTGAACGTCACCGTCTTGCCGATGCCGTTGCGGCCGATGATCACGAATGTCTCGCCGCGCTCCACGCGCAGGCTGAAGCCGTTGAGCACCTGCTTCGGGCCGAAAGCCTTGTAGACGTCCACCAGCTCAATCATCGGCCTAATAGAACTCCCTCACGATGCTCGTGATGAGGTAGTTGAAGATGATGATCAGGATGAACGAGGCGACCACCGAGTCCTTGGTCGCCTTGCCCACGCCCTCGGCGCTCGACTTTGCGCGCAGCCCGCGCCCGCAGCCCACGAGCGCGATCAGGATGCCGAAGACCATGGCCTTGAGCACGCTGCTGTTGAGGTCGGTGAGCACCAGCACATTCTCCGCCTCGGCGAAGTAGGAGTGGTACGTTACCCCCACCTGGTAGTAGGCCACCACGGCGCCGCCCAGCACCCCGATCAGGTCGGCGAACACCGTGAGCACGGGGGCCATGACGAACATGGCGACGATGCGCGGCATGACCAGGAACCGCACGGGGTCTATGGACATCGCCTCGAGGGCGTCAATCTCCTCGGAGACTCGCATGGTGCCCAGCTCGGCGGCCATGGAGGAGCCCACGCGGCCTGCCAGGATGAGGGCGGCCATGATGGGGCCCATCTCGCGGGTCATCGAGGCGGCCACGATGGCGCCGATTTTCGAGGCGATGCCGTAGGGGCGGATGGTGAGGCCCGCCTGGAGCGCGAGCACGGCGCCCGCGAAGATCGAGACCAGCACGACCACGGGGAAGCTCATCACGCCGCACAGGAACATCTGGCGCAGGATCTCGCGCCCCTTGCGGAAGATGCTGCGCGACCAGGCCACGCTGCGCAGGAGCAGCAGCGTGTCGTGCCCCACCGCCTCGGTGATGGAGAGCACGCCGGCGCCCAGGCGCTCGATCGCGCCCCGCTGCCCCTCCATGCCGGCCGACCACACGGTCGAGAACGCGGCGCCCACGCTCTCCATGATCCCGCGGCGGGGCTGCTGCGGCGCTGCGGCCGGGCGTTGAGCGCTATCAGCCATAGGGACTCCCCGGTAACGGGCAACCCGGCCAGGCGGGCGACAGTCATGAGCACCGGCCGGCCGTAGCCTGCCCTCACCTCATCACTCGGACAATCCTAGCAGGAAACGCGTTCGAGTCAAGTCGGGCGGTGCGGGTTCGGCGCCGGGGCCGCGGGCGATTCGTCGGCGATCTTGAAGACGCAGAACTTGCCGCACATCGAGCAGGTCTCGTCGTCGGAGGGCTTCGCCCCGTTGCGCAGCGCGCGGGCGAGACGCGGGTCGAGGCACAGCTCGAGCTGGCCCGGCCAGTCGCGGCGCCGGCGGCGGGCCGACAGCTCGCGGTCGCGCTCCATCGCGCCGGGGATGCCCTTGGCGATGTCGGCGGCGTGGGCCGCGATGCGCGCGGCGATCACGCCCTGGCGCACCTGCTCGGCGTTGGGCAGGCCCAGGTGCTCGGCGGGGGTGACGTAGCACAGGAAATCGGCCCCCGCGGCCGCCGCAATCGCGCCGCCGATGGCCGAGGTGATGTGGTCGTAGCCGGGGGCGATATCGGTGACGAGCGGCCCCAGGACGTAGAACGGCGCGCCCTTGCACAAGTCTTTCTGGAGTCTCACCTGGGCCTCGATCTGGTGCAGCGGCACGTGGCCCGGCCCCTCGATCATCACCTGCACGCCGGCCGCGCGGGCGCGGTCGGCCAGCTCGGCAAGCACCATCAGCTCGTGCACCTGCGCCGCGTCGAAGGCGTCGGCGATGGAGCCCGGGCGCATGCCGTCGCCCAGGCTCAGCGTCACGTCGTGCTCGAGGGCCACGGCGATCACCTCGTCGAAGCGCTCGAAGAGGGGATTCTCCTGCTTGTGGGCGAGCATCCAGTGGGCGAGGATGGTGCCGCCGCGCGACACCATGCCGCACAGGCGCTCGTTGCGGTGGAGCGTCGCCACCACCTCGCGCGTCACGCCGCAGTGCACGGTCACGAAGTCCACGCCCTGCTCGGCGTGGGCGCGCACCGTGGCGAGAATGCCGTCGGCCGTCATCGCGCGAATCGAGCCCTCGCCCTGCACGGCCTGGACGGCGGCATCGTAGATGGGCACAGTGCCGATGGGCACGGTGGCCCGATCGAGCACGGCCTGGCGGATGGCGACCAGGTCGCCGCCCGTGCTGAGGTCCATCACCATGTCGGCGCCTGCCTCCTCGGCCGCGGCCAGCTTGTCAAGCTCCTTGGCGGGGTCGGGGTAGTCGGCGGACGTGCCAATGTTGGCATTGACTTTCGTGCGCATGCCGAGGCCGACGGGGCAGGGCACCTTGCGGTGGCGGCCGTGGTTAGCAGGCAGGGCCGCTTTGCCCTCGGCCAGCAGTTGGCGCAGGCGCTCGGGGTCCATGCGTTCGGCCGCGGCGGCGCGGCGCATCTCATCGGTGATCTTGCCCGCCCGGGCAAGCTGAAGCTGGGTCATAGGCGGCGTACTCCTGATAGGTTCGGCGTCCCCCATTCTACCAGATCGGCGGGCAAAGCGAAACCCCGCAAGCCCCTGGGCTGGCCCCTGCGTCCCGCGTGCCTTCGCGTCCCTGCGCTTCGCGTGGGCGGGAGGTGCCGGCCGCTCCGAGGCCCTTCTCTTCTCTTGGCGTGGCGCTGGGGGCAACCTGGGGCCTGGTCCCGGCCCGTGGCCGCTTGGGTGCTTGCCCCTTGCGCGCGGTGGCATGCCACAACAGGGTCCCCGCAGGCCATAGTCAGTCTGACGCCAGCGTGGCTATTGTGCGATTGTCGCGCCTTCGCGCGAAAGCGCGACAAAGAGGCCCGCACCGACGCGAGCACTGCGCTGGCCGGAGACCCGGATGCGGCCCGTTCCTGTAGGTGAGCACCCTGAAGGGTGATCCCCCCATGCCTCGTCGTGTCTGCCACGGTTGGCACGCCCAGTTGTGCGGCAGATGCTCGCCGTGCGCGGGAGCAGGGGAAGACACGGTACGACAAGGCGACCGTGGCACACCGAAGGCGGACACGAAGGCCCCCCTCTCGGCCGCCGAGCCACCCCTTGCGCCCCAGGGCCATGCCCGACCGAAAACCTGTTGACAAGGCCGTTACCGTGTGGTAGGATAGACAATGGATACAAAGGACCTAGTGACCCTAAGAAGGCCGCTTACTGTGCCCCGGCCGCAAGTGGAGGAACACGCCGGTGTCCACCCAATCCTCGCCGTGTCGTCGGTGGCTTCTCGTTCTCTGGGTGCTTCCATTGGGCGTGGCCGGCCTTGGCCTGGCCGATCCCTATTTCCTGCCCGACGCCGAACTGATGAGCAGCCAGTTCGGCAAGCTCGCGGGTTACAGCGGCAGCACGAGCACCTTCAGCGGCAGAACCGATGTGGCCGGGCCGGGCGTGGTCTACACCATGACCCTCTCGGGCGGGGACAGCGGCAAGATCGGCTTGGGCGAGAGCGCCTGGCCGCTCGACCCCGTGGCCGGCCTGTACGACGACCCGGGCGTACCCGGCGGCTGCAAGCCCCACGCGAACTCGAGCCTCTACGGCTACGCGGCCTACGAGATGCTGGTCACTTACCTCGACGGCCCGACGGGCAGCGACATCAACATCGGCCTCATCCTCAACACCGGCCTCACCGGCCCCAGCGGCTATCCCTCGAACGACTCGACGAACGACACGTTCTGGGCAGGACAGTGGACCACGCTCGCCCTCGGCCAGACGGCGAAGCTGACGCTCGACTTCGGCTTCGCACAGGCGTGGAACATCTCCGATAACAAGGCACCGCACACGGGTGGAGGGCTGGGCTGGGCCGACGGCGGCTGGTATGCCATCAACGACCGCGACCTGCACGAGATCAGCAACCTCGGCTTCCAGGTGGCGGACTTCAATGGCGATGCCCTGGGTTCGGCGCTTCAGATTCAGCTCAATGCCGTGCCCGAGCCGGTCTCCCTGGCCTTCATGGGCACGATCTTCGCCGGCGTGGTCGGTTGGCGGTGGCGGAGGCGGCGGAGTGGGCGAGGGTAGAGACTGGCCGCGGAGCGGCCAGAGAGGCGTCCCCACGCGGAGCGTAGGGACGAGGGCACACCCCAGCGCAACGCGTGGAGGTGAGGGAGGCTATTCCTTCTTGGGCGCCTCGTTGCGGAAGGCGTCGCGGACGGCCTGGCGGAAGCCCTCGCGGAAGGTGGGATCGGCCAGGTAGGCGTTGAGGGTGCCGTCCTTGCGAAGCTTCTCGATGAGGGCATGGAGCTCCGGCTGGGTCTTGGGGAAGGTGATGGTGGGCAGCGCGCCCTTCGCGGGAGGCTCGCCCTTGGCGGGCGGCTCGACCGCCTTTGGGGCCGGCGCCGGCGCAACGGGGGCAACAGCCTTGGGGGCCGGCGCGGCGGGTGCCGCCGGGGCGACCGGCGCAGCCGGCGCTGCCTGGACGACCGGCGCGGCGGAGACGATGTCGGGGCCCTTCGGCTCCTCGGAGCCCTTGGGCGGGGCGGGGAGGGCGCCTTCGATGTCCTGGAGGTACTTGTGGCCGTCGGCCTCTTCGGCGGCGAACTTGGTGGGGAGGCCGGCATCGGTGTTCTTGACGATGCGTTCGATGTTTTCGCGGGGGATGGTCTTCTCGCCCTGGTGGGTGAGGATGGTGACGGCGGCCTGGCCCGCGGCCAGGATGGTGCCGCTGATGCGGGTGCCGTCGCGGAGGATCACGGCGTCGGTGTCGAGGAGCACGAGGGCGCCTTCGCCGCCTTCCTCTTCCTCGCCCTCCGCGCCTTTGGCCTTCGCCTTGCCGGGGGCGCCCTTGGGGGCGCCCTTCGGGGCGGGCCTGGGCGCGGCCTTGGGGGCGGTCTTAGGGGCGACGCCGGGGCCGCCCTTTGTGGCGGCCGTGCCCTTGGGGGGGGCGGCCTTCGCTCCGGGGACCTTGCGGACGGGCGCCTCCTCTTCCTGCGCGCGCACGCTGAAGACGACGAGGGCGAGGCCCAGGAGAAGCCCGACGGCGCCGGCGATGAGTTGCTTCATCTCGGTTTGCTCCTCGGCTGCGGGGTTTGGGCGGCGGCTTCGAGCGCGCGGACCTCGGCGGGCCGGAGCTTTCGGCAGGCGCCCTCCTTGAGCAGGGGGTCGCGGATGGGGCCGATCGCCACGCGCTGGAGGTCAGACACCGGGTGGCCGACCTTGGCCAGCACACGGCGTATCTGGCGGTTGATGCCCTGGCGGAGTTCGATCTCGAGCTCGGTCGCCTCCTTGCGGCGCCGGCAGACGCGGACGCGCGAGAGCGACGTGCGGCCCTCGGAGAGGTAGACGCCGCGTTGGACCTTCTCGACGGCCTCGGGGCTCATGGCCCCGCGCACCCACACGCGGTAGAGCTTCGGCACCTCGTGGCTCGGGTGGGTGAGGCGCTGGGTGAGGGCGCCATCGTTGGTCAGCAGGATCAGGCCCCGGCTGTCGGCGTCCAGGCGCCCGATGGTGTAGAGGCGGCGGTGGTCGCCGCCGGGCACGAGGTCAATGGCGCGGGCTCGGCCCTCGCGGGCGTCGGACGTGCAGACCACGCCGCGCGGCTTGTTGAGAAGGTAGTGGGCCGGGGCCTCCTGCCTCAGGCGCTCGCCATCGCAGCGGATGTCGGTCTCCGAGGGGTCCACCTTGTGCCCCAGGTCGGTCACGGGCGCGCCGTTCACGGTCACGCGGCCCTGCGCGATCAGCTCGTCGCAGGCGCGGCGCGAGCCGAAGCCTGCGTGGGCGAGCAGCTTGTTGAGGCGTTCGAGTGGCATACCGGTGGTGCCTTCCTGTGGGGCCAATCTTACAGGATCGCGCCAGGGTTTTCAAGGGAACTGCCGGATAGGGCTGCGGGCCGGAATCGTAGGTGGCTGCGGGAGCTCCGAGGGAGCGAAATGGGATAGCTCAGGGCGAGGCTGTAGGCGGGACGTCCACATCCCGCGAAGCCCGCGATGCCTCGTGGGACGGGGATCGCTCCTCCCTCCCGAAGGCTCCAATGCCTTCGGGAGGGTATCATGGCCCCACGCATCCCGGCCTGCCGGGCGGTATGTCCACATCCCGCGAAGCCCGCGATGCCTCGTGGGACGGGGATCGCTCCTCCCTCCCGAAGGCTCCAATGCCTTCGGGAGGGTATCATGGCCCCACGCATCCCGGCCTGCCGGGCGGGATGTCCACATCCCGCGAAGCCCGCGATGCCTCGTGGGACGGGGACGTCCCGCCCACAGGGCAGGCACTGTCTCGGGGGCGATCTGGTTCCCAGGCGTTGCCCTGGACTTTATGCAACGAGCCGTTCAGGCGGAAGAGAGGAGCGATCCACCTACATTTCCGGCCCGCACCCGCCGGATAGCCGCGCAGGACCGATGTGGGGCTATGGCTCGCCCACGGTCGCCCGCGATGGCCAGCGGGTCTTCGCCGCCGAGCCCGAGACGGGTGAGGGGGTGAAGCCCCTGTGCCACGATGCCCTCCCGCTCGCGCCCGAGAGCGGCGCCCAGCCCAAGCGGGGAGTCTTTGGGAAGGAGGGGGGGCGGGGGAGGAAGCCCTTTCTGCCAGAAAGGGCTTCCTCCCCCGTTGCGGGTCATGGCCTCGCTTCGACCTCGCGCTTCGCGGTCCAGAAGAGGGCGTTGACCAGCAGTTGGCGGAAGCTGGGGTTCTCGAAGTCGGCGGGGCCGCCCAGCGAGGTGTAGAAGACCCGCGCGCCCTTGTACTCGCGCACCCAGGCGGCCGGCTCGGGCGCGGCGGCCTTGGGGGTGGCGGCCGTCATCAGCAGCGTGGCGTCGGCGGCCAGGGGGCCGGTCTTGTAGAGGCTGTACTCGGACTCGAAGTCCTGGACCCCCTCCAGCACGGGGTGGGCCTTGGCGTCGGGATGGACGGCGATGGTCTGCCTCGCTCCGCTGCCGTAGTGGCCCTTGTAGTTGCCGCCAAAGACCTCCCTGTCGAGGTCGAGCCAGGTCTGGATGGCGTGGCTGGCGGTGCGGACGCCCACGATGGGCCTGCCGGCGAGGCAGTATCTCTTGAAGCGCTCGAGCGGATCGCCTTCCAGCCTGATGCGGCGGGTGAAGAGCAGCATCACGTCGCAGCCGTCGAGGGCCTCGAGGCCTGGGATCTCCTTTTCGCCCTTGGCCTCCAGCACGGTGGCCTTGGCGTTGAAGTGGCCTTCGAGGAATCTGGCGAAGGCGGGCAACGATTCGGCCGACTTGTATTCGCCCGAGCCCGACAGCATGACGACCTGAAGCGGCGCGTTGCCCGCCTGCGCACAGTGCAATGCGGACGCAAGGGCGGCAGCGGACACGGCCCACGGCAAACGCATGGTGGCTCTCCTCTTTCTCGGCGGCCTCCCGCCTCCCACGATAGGTCGGGACGCCGGGAAAGTCAAACCCCGGCGTTCGCGGCGCGGTTGACAGGCGGCGGCCGAGCGGCTAGGATGCTCGGGACCCGCCCCCGCATGGAGGAAACTCCGGATGTACGTGACGCTCCACTTCGATGTGGAAGACACCGTGTATCCCCCCGAGGCCCGGACCGACGACGTGCCCGGCTGGATCGCCCAGGCGCTCTCGAAGGCGGGCCTGCGCGGCACGTTTCACGTGATCGGCGACAAGGCCCGGGCCATGCTCCAGCGCAACCGGCTGGATGCTCTGGCCTCGATGGCCGAGCACGACATCAGCCTCCACACCGACTCGAATCACCACCCCGTCGTGCCCGAACTCGTGGAGCATTGCGGCTGGGCCGACGGGGTGGAGCGCCTGGTCGAGTACGAGACCCGCGCGGCCGAGGCCCTCAAGAAGGCGTTCTGGAAGAGCCCCGTGGCGACCAGCCGCCATGCGGTCTTCACCGCGCCGCAGAGCCACGGCGCGGCCGCCGAGCTGGGCCTGCCCTACGTCTACAGTTGGGCCTGCTGCCCCGGGCACCCGGGCCCCGTGTGGTTCGCCGGCAACCTGTGTTTTCCCACCCACGGCGGCGCGGGCGACGCGGTCACGTCGTATCTGGCCTTCGGCCCCGAGGGGGCGCTGAGCTGCGACGACGCCTTCGAGGCGCAGCTGCGCCGGCTGGGCGAGGAGCTGGACCGCCGCGTGGCGGCCGGCATCGAGTGCCTGACGCTCTTCGTCGCCCACCCGGTGCGGGTGCTGGTGAAGGGGTGGACCGAGGACGAGTTGTTTGCCAACGGGCGCAATCGCACGATGGCGGAGCTCGGCTGCGCCTACGAGCTGCGCACCGCGGCCGAGATGGAGAGCGCGCGCTCGAATTTCGCCCGCCTGTGCGCCTACCTGAAGGGCCGCCAGGACCTCCAGGTGATCGGGATCGGGCGGGCCGCCGAGCTCTTCTCACGCCAGGCGGAGGCCATCTCGCGCGATACGCTGCTGGAGTACTGCTCGGGCGGCGAGGACGCGCTGCCCCCGCGCCTGCACGCCTTCTGCTCGCCCGCCGAGCTGCTCGTGGCCATGGCCGATTCGCTGCTGGCGGCCGAGCGGCGCGGCGCCCTGCCGCGCGCCGTGGCGCGCCGCAACGTGCTCGGGCCCGTGGCCAAGCCGGTCCTGGTGGCCGAGAGGCCCTTCGCCTCGTACGAGGAGTTGCTGGGCCTCTGCCGCGGCCTTGTCGAGCAGGTGGATGAGACGGGGCACCTGCCGGCGAACCTGGCCCTCGGCGACGCGCGCATCGGCCTGGGCAGCCTGCACGCCGCGTGTGTCACCGCGTTCCGGGCGGCCTGTGGCGGGGAGCGCCTGGCGCGGCTGCGTTTGCCCAAGGTGCCGCGCTATCCCGCTGCCGCGCACGAGCTGGAGAAACCGATGGGCTGGATCGAGGAGTGCGGGTTCCTCGGTCCCGAGTTCTCCGCGGACCGGCTGCGCCTGCATATGCGACTTCAGACGTGGTCGCTCAAGCCCGCCCGCACGCGGGTGCCCTCGGGGCCGTGCCTGGAGGCCGGCGGGTTCGTGCGGGCCGACGTGGCGACGGCGCCGTAGGCGGGGGAGGGGCGATGGCGCCGCCGATTCGCGCCGTGCTGCTGATCGGGCCGACGGGCTCGGGCAAGAGCCCGGTGGGCGCGCGGCTGGAGCAGGCGGGCGGGTTCCACCACTTCGATTTCGGGGCGGAGCTTCGCGCCGCCGCGCGCGGCGAACGCGGCCTGGCGCCCGCCGACGCCGCCTACGTGCAGTGCGTGCTTGAGGCGCAGGCCCTGCTGCCCGACGAGCGATTCCCGATTGCCGCGGAGCTTCTCCGCCGCTTTCTCCGGTGCCGCGGCTTCGAGCCCTCCACCGATGTGCTCGTGCTCAACGGGCTGCCGCGTCACGTGGGGCAGGCCCGCGCTCTGGCCGCGACGGTGCGGATCGAGGCCGTGGCGGTGCTGGAGTGCGACGCGGCGGGGGCGCACGCGCGCGTGGCCCGCCGGCGTCGCGGCGAGGGGCCCGACCACGCGGGGCGCCCCGACGACGCGCCCGAGGCCGTCGCCCGCAAGCTGGCCCTCTACGCGCGCGAGACCGAGCCGCTCGTGGCCCACTATGCGGCGCAGGGCGGCGTGCGGGTCCTGCGGTTCATCGTTGGAGCGGAGACGGCCGAGGAGGCGATCGCGGCCGAGATCGCCCGCACCGTGCTCACGGGCGGTGGGGCCCATGGAAAGGGGGCAGCGCGAGGCTGCCCCCTCGGGTGAGTCTGGTCGCGCGGGCTGGGCGCCGCTCAGTTCACCACGAACGTGGCGCTGCGCTGCCCCTGGGCGCCGGCCCCCGCCACGACGACGTCGAGCTGGTATTGGCCCTTGGGCGTGTCGGCGCGCAACTGGATCGGCACCTGCGTGGTGTAGGTGCCCGGGGTGCGGCTCACGTTGGAGGTCAGCTCCGCCACCTTGGTGCCGTTGAACGTGACGACGCGGGTCTCGACGAGGGGGACGGCGGTCTGGTCGTTGGGCGCCATGACGGCGTAGGTGACCTGGAGGTTCACCGTGCCGCCGGGGGTGGTGGCCGCGGGGTCGGCCAGGGCGCCGGCCACTTCCACGCGCGTGCCCTGGGTGGGCGCGTAACTGTAGGCCTGGTTGGTGGCCGCGGCCTCGCGGTCCTTCCTCTCCATCATGTTGCCGATGATGCCGCCGGCGAGCGCGCCGACGAGAGCGCCACCGACCGCGCCCCGCTTGCCCCCAACCACGTAGCCCATGCCGGCGCCCGCTGCGGCACCGAGCCCGGTGCCGATGATCGTCTTCTGGTGCTCCCGAATCCAGCCGCAGCCCTGCAACGCCAGAGCGACCAGACAAAGCACTGCCACGTTCTTACACAGTCGCTGATTCATCTCACGGCCTCCTGGGGGTCAAGGTCCCTGTTCCGTCACTCCCCTGCATTATGCCACTGTGCGGGGGCGGGTGTCAAGCGCCTGTTGGCCAGAGCGACCGCCCGGTTCTCGCAGGCCATGCAGGGGCCTCCTCTGCATGGACGCCGGAGGGAGCCGGTTATTCACACGGGGCCTCCGTGCGACAGGCGCGGGCCAGCCATGTGGCGTTTCGGCAACATGCCGCCCATCTGTATCACCCCAGAGAGGGGGAAAGTGATACAGATGGCGGGGATGGCCATAAACGCGTCCGGATCGCCGAAGCGCCCTACTGCATCACCGGGCCGGGTGATACAGTTGGGGCGGGGCTCACAGCGAGAGCAGGTAGGCCACGAGGTCCTCGATCTCCTGTTTGCTCAGGTGCGAGGTGCGGCCGTGGCGATCGCCCGGGTTGAACTTGGTGAGCAACTCCTGAAGCGTGACCGCGCGGCCGTCGTGGAGGTAGGGGCCGGTGCGGTAGAGTTCGAGGAGCGACGGGTTGTCGAATTCCTTGACGCCGCCGTCGAGGGGGCCGGCGGTTCCAACATCGTGGGTCTTCAGGTCGGTGAGCAGTTCGCCGGTGTGGCAGGCGGTGCAGGCGGTCTTGGGGCTCTTGAAGAGGGCCTCGCCGCGCTGGGCCTCGGGGGTGAGCGAGCCGTCGCGGTTGCGGTAAGGGCTGGGGCGGGGGGTGAGGGAGCGGATGTAGGCACCGATCGCCGTGGCCTCTTCCTCGATGACTTGGCGGTAGAGGATGAACTGGAGGCCGGCGCGGATGGCGTGGTCCATGTCTTCGCGGATGCCCAGGGACATCATGGGGGCGGTGCGGTGGGCGTGGAGCATGCTCTTGTTGTTCTTGGGGTTGCCCATGCCGTCGTTCAGGAGGTCCCAGTTCAGCCCGTCCACGCGCGCGTCGGGGTGGCAGGTGCCGCAGCTCTGCCAGCGCTGGTAGCAGATGGTGGCGTCGAAGAAGAGCATCTCGCCGCGGCGTGCGAGGTCGGGCTCGACGATGGGGCCGAGGGCGATGGTGCCGGCGAGCTTGGCCTTCTCCACGTTCACGACGCCGAGGCTGTCGGAGAAGTAGTTGGCCACGTAGAGCGTGTCGCCCTTGGGGGAGAAGGCGGCGCCGTGCGGGCCGCGGCCGCCCGAGGGGCAGCGGCGGATGGCGCCCCAGCGACTCAGGAGGGACAGCTCGTTGACCAGTTCGGTCAGCCTGGCGGGCGGCTCCTTGGCCAGGCGCTCGTGCATCGAGGCGAGATCGATGAACCCGACCTCGTGGGTGCCGGCGTAGGTGATGGCGAGGGTCTTGGCGTCGGGCGAGATTGCGGCGGCGAAGGGCATCGCGTAGCCGCAGCTCGCCTCGTCGAGCAGCAGCGTGGCCAGGTGCTTGCGCGTCTTGGCGTCCACGATGCTCAGGCCGCTGTTGTTCACCCAGCCGCGCTCGAGCTGGGTGGGGGGGAGGTTGAAGCGGGCGACCACGTGGACCACGTAGACCCAGGCCCCATCCGGCGAGCAGGCGACCTGGCGGACGTCGGTGGCGCCCGAGGGCAGTCTGACCTGGGCCACCGGCTTGAGCGTCTTGGCGTCGTAGGCGTCGAGCACGGCGGCGGCCTCGGGGTCCGTGGCAGGGCCGAGGGGCAGGAGGTTGGCGGCCCAGAGCGTCGTGCCGTCCGGCGACAGGGCGCACCAGAACGGCTCGCGCGTGGCGGGCAGGGGGGTGGCGGCCTTCTTCGCCGTCAGGTCCACGGCCGTCAGGCGGTTGAGGAAGCGGTCGCAGGCGAAGAGCCGCGAGCCGTCGGGGGCCAGGGCGAGGCCGAAGACCGACCGGCCCGCCTCGAGCTTGCCGGCCACAGCGCCCTTGGCCGTCTCGACGGCGGAGACCATGCCCGAGGCGGAGTCGGCCACGTAGAGCGTTGCGCCGTCGGGCGACAGGGCCAGGCCGGCGGGCGCTCCGCCCACGGGCGCCGTCCAGATGACCTTCCCTGCCGCGATATCTACTGCCGACACGGCTCCTGCCGTGTGGTGCGAGACGAAGAGCCGCGAGCCGTCCTTCGCCGCCACGATGGCGAAGGGCGACTGGTAGGCGGGGCGCTGCTCCCCGCCCAGCCCGGCCGTGGCGGCCAGTCCCAGAAGCACAGCCGACCCAAGTCGCGACACACCCGTCATGCAGTTGGCCTTTGCTGGTGAAGCCTCAGAAGGGAGTCTGCCGCGCAGCCTCCTAGGTCAATTGTAGTGGTTCTCGCCGTTCGCATCAAGCGCCCTGACTGCGCCCTGGGCGCCCATGTTGACACGGCGCGGCGATCCCCGTACGATCAGGGGCTGATGGGAGGTTCTGCGCAGGAAAGGAAACGCGGCCTATGGGTGACAGGTTCGGGGGGAAGGTGGCAATTGTCACAGGCTCGTCGTCGGGCATCGGCAAGGCGACGGCCCTGCGGCTGGCCCGCGAGGGTGCAGCGGTGTGCGGCGTGGCCAACCTCAACGTCGCGGGCGGCCAGGCGACCGCCCGCGAGATTGCCGACGCCGGCGGCCGGAGCCTGTTCGTGCAGGCCGACGTGGGCGCGGAGTCGGACTGCCAGCGCATCGTGGCCGAGACCCTCGCGGCCTTCGGGCGCGTGGATATTCTGGTCAATAACGCGGGCATCACGAAGGGGGCTCCGCTCGAGAAGCTCGACGTGGCGATCTGGGACCTCGTGCACAGCACCAACCTGAAGAGCGCCTACCTGATGGCCCGCGCGGCGGTGCCTGCCATGCTCCGCCGTGGCTGGGGCCGGGTCGTCAACATCGCCTCGGTTCACGCCATCGCCACCTACACGCCTTTCGCCGTCTACTCTGCCTCGAAGGCGGGCCTCTGCGGCCTCACGCGCGGGCTGGCCGTGGAGTTCGCCGGGCGCGGCATCTGCTTCAACTGCGTCCTGCCCGGGGCCATTGACCTCTCACTGTTCCCCCGGTCGAACCAGGCGGTGGACCGCGCCGCGTGGCGCCCCCGCCCGAACGAAGCCATTCCCGCCAAGCGCACCGGCGCGCCCGACGAGATCGCCGCGGCCGTGGCCTTCCTCGCCTCCGACGAGGCGTCCTACGTCAATGGCGCCGCGCTCACCGTGGATGGGGGGATGCTGTCCATCTTGAGAGACCGATGAACGGCCCGCGCAATGCGTGCCGCGTCCCGTGTGCCCAAGAGAGGCACTTGGGGCGTTCCTCGTGGCTCGGGTTGCGTTCAGCAGGTCTCTGCGGTATACTCACTCCTGAGGTGTGCTATCAGGAGGACTGAGCGATGCCCACGCTTACGGTGAAGAACGTGCCAGAACACATTTGCCGGGAGATCCGCACCCTGGCCGGCGGGGAGAGCCGATCGCTCAGCGCCGAGGTGATCCGGCTCTTAGACGAGGCGCTGTCGAGCCGTCGGCGCCTGGCGGTCCAAGCCAGGGTGCTGGCAGAGATAGACCACCACCGCTTCAGCCCCTCGGGCAAGCTGCCCCCCGCTGAGGTGCTGGTCCGCGAGGACCGCCAGCGATGAGCAGCCCCACGCCCGCAGCGCGATACGTGCCGGACGCCAGCGTCGGGGCCAAGCTCTTCGTCGCGGAAGAACACTGGGTCGAGGCCCGAGCGTTCTTCTCACGTCTGGAGTCGGAACCGGAGGCGGTCTTCTGCGTGCCCGAACTCTTCTACACCGAAGTGGCCAACGTGCTCTGGAAATACGTGCGGCGGGACGGCATGTCTGCCTCCGATGCGGCGGACAGCCTGCGACGGCTCCGACATCTGGCCATGGAGCGGGTCGGACTGGACACGATCCTGGACGACGCCTTCGGCCTGGCAATCAAACTGGGGATCACGGTCTACGACGCCTCTTACCTTGCGGTGGCGCGCGTGGCGAATGCTCAGATCGTAACCGCCGACGTGCCTCTGTTCGAGGCGGCCGGCCAGGAAGGCATACCGGCGCTGCGCCTGCGAGATGCAGTGCCGTCCCCACTGGGCTGACCAGGCCAACCCACCAAGGCACAACACTACAGAGACAAGGGAGGGAAACTAATGGCTGTCCCCAGCGTCCAAGAGCTCGAGCAGCTCTACAGAGAGATCCACGCCTGTCGCAACTGTCCCGATGTCGTTCCGAGCTTTGGTTCCACGACAGCTTGACGAACCGGCCTGCAGATCTGGGATCGTGCTGATGGCTCAGGCCCCTTCCGAGGGCGGCGTGAGGAGGTCCGGCGTTCACTGGGTGGGCGCAGACGGCCGCCTTCGACCTGGCGGGGGCACGTTCCTCGACAAGTACCTGCGGCACCTCGGCTACAGTGTTGACCCTGCGGCTGCCGGATATGTCAGGCCATATACAACCAACGTGCTTCACTGCTGGACAGGGCCTGGGCCGAAGGCGGGGAGAGACCGCAAGCCGACTCGTGAGGAACTTGAGAACTGCAGAGCCTGGTGGTTCAAGGAGCTCGAACTCGTGAGACCGCGGGTCATCCTCCTCCTCGGCCAGCAGGCGGCCGAGTCATTCGCCTCACTGTGCGGAGACTCCCGACCTTTCAAGGAACTTCTGTCGAGCCAAGGTGAGATCATGCCGTTCGGCGATCCAACAGTCAGGCGCTATGTCGTGCCTCAACCGACGGCGCCCTACCCTGGTAGATCGGAGATATACGGCGAAGTCTTCGGGTTAGTGCGCGAGGTGCTAAAGAGGGAATGAGTCGGTCGGCTCAGGTCTTTCACCGAATGTGAAGAGGCGGTGATATGAAGATCGCAACGCTCGAAACGTTCTTCGTCAAGCCCCGCTGGCTGTTCCTCAAGGTCCACACCAACGATGGGCTGGTGGGCTGGGGCGAGCCGATCGTCGAGGGCTGGTCACGCACGGTGGCGGCCTGCGTGGCCGAGATGGGCCGCTACCTCATCGGCCAGGACCCGCGCCGCATCGGACACCACTGGCAGGCACTCTACCGCGGCGGCTTCTACCGCGGCGGCCCTGTGCTCGTGAGCGCGCTCAGCGGCATCGAGCAGGCGTTGTGGGACATTACGGGCAAGTGGCTCGGCGTGCCCGTCCACCAGTTGCTCGGCGGGGCCGTGCGCGACAGGGTGCGCGTCTACGCCCACGTGGGCGGCGAGAGCGCCGAAGCCTACGCCGAGAAGGGACGAGCCGCCCTCGCTCGCGGGTTCACGGCGGTCAAGACGTGTCCCTTCGGCGCCGTGCGGTTCGTTGAGGGGCCGGCGTTTGTCGAGCAGGTGGTCGCACGCGTGGCCGCGCTGCGCGAGGCGGCGGGGAAGGGGGTGGACATCGGGCTGGACTTCCACGGGCGCGTCGGCCCCGCGATGGCGATTCAGCTCGCCAAGGCCCTCGAGCCGCTCTCGCCCATGTTCATCGAGGAGCCGTGTCTGCCCGAGAACGTGGATGCGATGGCGACGGTGGCCCGCTCGACGACTGTGCCGATTGCGACGGGCGAGCGGCTCTTCACGAAGTGGGGCTTCCGCGAGGTGCTCGAGAAGCAGGCCGCGGCCATCCTCCAGCCCGACCTCTCGCACGCGGGCGGCATCCTGGAGGTGCGCCAGATCGCGGCGATGGCCGAGGCGCACTACGCCGCCATCGCCCCGCACTGCCCGCTCGGGCCGATCGCGCTCGCCGCGTGCCTCCAGGTGGACGCCTGCACGCCCAACTTCCTGTGCCAGGAGCAGGTGTGCCTGGGCGAGGGGTATCTGAAGCAGCCGTTCGTCGTCAAGGACGGCTACGTGGCCGTGCCGACCGGCCCGGGGTTGGGCATCGAGGTGGACGAGGCGGCCCTGGCCGGCAAGCTCTACGACGGCTCGTGGGAAACGCCGCGCTTGTGGCACGAGGACGGCTCGGTGGCGGATTGGTGAGAACGCTCAACGTGCCGCGGAACCCCTTGCCTCTTCCTCTTCGATGTGCCCCGACCAGAGAAAGCGCTCGGTCTCTGCGACGATGACCTTGTGGAGGAGCAGCAGCGCGATGAGGTTCGGTATGGCCATCAGCGCGTTGGCCACGTCGGCGAAGTTCCACACGACGGGCACGCTCACCACCGCTCCCACCAGCACGGCCAGCACCCAGGCCAGCCGATAGGGCCAGATCACGGCCCGGCCCAGCAGGTACTCCGCCGCCCGCTCGCCGTAGTACTCCCAGCCGATGATGGTGGTGAAGACGAACGTCAACAGCCCCACGGTCAGCACGATGGGGCCGAGGCTGTGGACCGAGTCGAATGCCTCGCGCGTGAGCTGCACGCCGGCCTCGCCGGCCGCCGTCGGATGGTTCCACACGCCCGTGTTCACCAGCACGAGGCCCGTGAGCGCGCACACGATCACCGTGTCCCAGAACGTGCCTGTGGACGACACGAGGGCCTGGCGCACGGGGTTGCGGGTCTGCGCCGCGGCGGCGACGATGGGCGCGGAGCCGAGGCCCGATTCGTTCGAGAACAGGCCGCGCGCCACGCCCCAGCGGATCACCGCGCTCACGCTCGCCCCCGCGAAGCCGCCCGCCGCCGCCTGGCCCGTGAAGGCCGAGCGCAGGATCAGCCACAGCGTGTCCGGCAGGCTCGAGAGGCTGGTGCACAGGATGACGACACAGCCAACCACGTAGAAGATCGCCATGAACGGCACGATGCCCTCGCACACCCGCGCGATCCAGCGGATGCCGCCCAGGATCACCAGGCCGACGACGAAGGTGAGCGCTGCCCCGCTGGCCCAGGGCGACAGGCCGAACGTCCTGCCCGTGAGCTTCGCGATGGCGTTCGACTGCACCATGTTGCCGATGCCGAAGGCGGCGATGGCGGTGAAGATGGCGAAGAGCACGCCGAGCCATTTCATCCCCAGGCCGCGCTCGAGGGCGTACATCGGCCCGCCCAGCATCGTGCCGCTGGCCGTCTTCACGCGGTACTTCACGCCCAGCAGCGCCTCGGCGTACTTCGTGGCGATGCCGAACACCCCTGTGAGCCAGCACCAGAGCACCGCGCCTGGCCCGCCGAGCGACACGGCCGTGGCCACGCCCACGATGTTGCCCGTGCCGATTGTCGCGGCCAGCGCGGTCGTGAGCGCGCCGAATTGGCTCACGTCGCCCTCGCTCTGGCCGTCCCTGCGGAACGACAGCTTGATCGCGAGTCCCGTGTAGCGCTGGATGAACTTGAGCCGTATCGTGAAGAACAGATGGGTGCCCAGCAGCAGCACCACCATCGGCCAGCCCCACAGGTAACCGCTCAGCCACGCGAGGAACTTGTCGACCTGAGCAACGATCTCTTCCATGGAGTGCACATCTTGTCGGTCAGGGAACGGGGGGCAACCACAACCTGCGGTATTCTGGCATGGGACGGGCCGGACTGCAAGCCGAAATCGCGCGGGGGGCCTGTGGGGCAACCGCATGGACGCACACGGACATACACGGGCATACGCGGACATACGCGGACGGTTGGCCCCCTCCCATCACGCCGCCGGTCCGTGTCTGTCGGTGTTGGTCCGTGTGGTTCTGCGCCAGTTGCCCCGGCGGGTCCGCTCTGATACGATATGCCCGGAAGGAGAACCCCCCATGCGCACGTTCGCGCTCCTGGCCGTTGCGTCGTTCCTTCTGGCCTCGGTCGCGCGAGGGCAAGCACCTCGGGAGTTCGACTGGATCCCGAGCGGAAAGATCGCCGTCGGCGATGAGGGTTCCGAGGCCGCGGCGCGCTACTGGTCCGACGCGGCCGCGGCCACGCGGCTGGAGCTCCCCTGTGCCAGCGGCCGCAAGGTCGTGGCCACCGGGCGGGAGGTGAAACTCGAGCGCTTCCGCGTGCGCATCGCCACCTACCGCGGCGGGCCAGCGCCCGGCGCCCTCATCATCCGCCGCCGCTGGGACACCCGCCAGCCGGCCGTCACGCTCGCGCTGAAGATCGGCGACAGGGAGCTGCCCGCCTGGTCCATCCCGCAGTTCAAAGGCGACCGCCGATGGGTTGACGTGTACTACGCCGCGCCGGTCCAGGCTCTCCAGACGCCAGACGGCAAGGCGATGAAGCACGAGGTCACGGTGAGTGTGTCGAGCGGAGTTCCCGTCCTCTCCTCGAAGTACGCTTTCTTCATCACGCGGGACTGGGAGGTGCTTGGCGACAAGCGCCTGGGTGCTGTGGTTCGCCAGGAGGGCTCTGAGCCCAAAGACGCCTACCTCACCGGCATCGCCGCGCTCGGCGAGGGCGACTGCGAGGCGGCAGTGGCCGCATTCCAGAAGGCGGCGACGGAGCCGAAGACGGAGCTTGCCTGCCTCGCCCGCCGCATGCTCCGCCTCGTCGCGCTCCGAAAGGCCGCCGACGCCCTGGCTGTGGGCGGGGCGTCTCTGCCCCGCGACGAGGGCTTCAAGGCTCACTACATCCTCGGCCTCTACGCAGGGGCAAACGGCTTCTGGGAGGAGGCGCTCGACGAGTTTCAAGAGGCTGTCGCGTGTCGCCCTGCCGACCCCGATGCGACCTATCGCCTCGCCGAGGCGATGGAATACAACCGCCTGCCCGTCGAAACCTATGCCCCGCTGTTCGAGCGCGCGGGCGCACTCTACAACCGCCCCGACACCCAGGTGGCCGACGTGCTGGTGGCCATCAACACGCGGGCGGTGAAGGACATCTGCGGCGAGCTGTCGCTCGGCAGCCTCGAGGCCCTCTTCCGCGACTGGCGCATCGTCGAGCAGATGACCTATGGCGCCTCGCGCGGCGCCTGGAAGATGCGCACCACCTACCGCATCTGGGGGCCTGGCTCCGCCGACTGGGTGATGCAGGCCGGCTGGATCTTCAGCCCTCCCGACTCCGAGGTGCCCGTCCGCGGCACCTACGACTACTCCATCTGCACAGCCGAGTACGGCAGCAGCCACGCGGGCGGAGTGGACTGCGGGGTCGCCGGCTCCGGCGGCGCCCAGATTGGCGCCACCCGCGGCTGGGAGGTCTTCCTGCACGAGTGGAACCACGAGTTCGACTGGGTCTGCATCTTCGGCGAGCAGGTGCCCGGCTTCCCCGTCACCCACGACTCCGACGGCTGCGGCAAGCAGCCCATCGTGAACATGGGTTGCGGCCACCGCTCGGCCATGCGCTACTACATCAATCCCGCCGAGTACCGCCGCCACGAGGCCGCCGCCCCCGAGCTCGTCGGCAACCACATCAAGCTCTGGGGCCTCGCCGAGCTCACCGCGCCCCCCGAGCCGCTCGCCAAGGGCGGACGCCTCCTCGACAAGCTCGCCAGCCCCAAGGAGGCCGAGATGATCGCGGGGCCGGGCGCCGCCGCCTGGGAGCCCATCGAGAGCAAGACCGATTTCGTTGACCTGTTGGCGGCATTCCCCAAGGCGCCCGACAAGTGCATCGCCTACGCCCAGACCTTCATCTTCTCACCGAAGAAGCAGGAAACGCGCCTGTGGCTCGGCTGCAACGACGCCGCGGCCCTCTGGCTCAACGGCCGCAAGATTCACGAGGGCCGCTACTACGCCTGCGCCAAATGGAGCGACGCCAACCGCACCGACATGGTGTGCAACACGGCGAAGCTCGAGGCCGGCTGGAACCGCCTCCTCGTCAAGAGCGAGCGAGGCGGGGGCGGCTGGGGCTTCGCCGTCGGGCTCACCACCTTCGACCACCGGCCCGTCGAAGGGCTGAAGCACGACAGCAAGCCGCCCTCACAGCTCGTGCCCCTCTATCAGCCCCCCAAGGCCGGCCCCCACTACAAGTGGGCCGACGTGAAGGACGACTATATCGAGCTTCTGCCCACCCTCACCGAGGCTGACCTGCGGAAGCTCACCGGCATCGCCGACCTGACCGCGAAGGGCGACCTCTTTTTCCTCGGCATTGGCGCGCCGCTCGCGGGCGCGCGGGCCATCGCCAAGCCCGACCCCGCCGACCGCGAGGTCAACAACTTCCTCAACTGGGATGCCGAGGCCGTGGCCGCCATCCGCTTCCAGCGCGACGGCAGGCCTAGCGACCTGCTGCTCATCCGTCCCGAGTACTTCGACGAGTACCTCGAACTGCTCCAGGAGGCCGAGGCGGGCCTCCCCGGCTCCGGCCCGGGCGAGCGGGTGCTGGGCACGATGGCCATCCAGAATCCCGCCTACGCCTCCACCCCCAACCGCGCGGGGCGGCGCTATGTGCTCGTGATCGAAACCAGTCTCGGCAACTACCCCCTCGACGAGCAGGACCTGCTCGCCGTGGGCGCCCCACCAAGGAGATGAAGCGTGGCCTGCCGTCTCAACGACTTCATCGAGTGCGGCGAGCTGATCAACACCAAGCGCTTCTCGACCCACGGATGGCTGAAGCTGCGGGGCGTGGAGACGCCGCTGACGCTCCGGCTCACGGGCAACTGCGGCCCCGACCTGGCCGGCTGGCACATTCGCTTCGAGAGCCGCGGCCCGCGCGCCGAGGCCGGCGGCGAGCCAGACCCCGACGAGTTGGCCCGGCTCCTCGCCCTCGATCCCCCCAGGCTTGCCGCGCAGCAGATCGGCCCCACGGGCGACATGACCGCCGCGCGCAAGGTCAAGATCGCCGACTGCTCGGCCCACGAACTGTGCCACCGCTGCAAGGGCGGCGAACCGCCGCCCTTCCGTTGGGTCCGTTGCCTTCATCTGGAGTGGTACAGTCAGAACGGCCGCGTGGTGGTCGAGCTGGTGGACCCAATCCTGGAGTACGTGGACTTTGCGACGATCCCCGGCGTCTCCGCCGACAGCCGGCCCTCCGAGCCGCACGCCGATCTGGTGGAGGAGGGGGGGGCGCCCGACGCCGCGTCGCAGCCCGGCTCCTACGCCGGACCCTGCGGCGAGGCGTGCGCGGCCGAGGAACTCGACGCCGAGCCCGATGACCCCCACGGCCTGTTCTCCCAAGGCGACGGCGAAGCCGAGGACGACTTCCTCCGGCAGATGGGGCCGACGGACGACGCCATCGAGAACAGCCCAGGCGAACCCATCGGCTCTCTGCTCGACGCCCTCGGCCCGCTGCCCGAGCCGGACGAGTTGAGCGAGCGGCAGGCCGAGGTCCAACTCAAGGCCTTGCTCGGGCAACTCGCCCGCTTCGGCGTGGCGCTCGACGTCTGCGAGCACTTCACGGCGCGCAACGCCTACCGCCTGCTCAAGGAGCACATTCTCCCCGAGGGGCGCATCCACCCCGAGCTGCGCGGCTCCGACTGGGTCGAGCACTTCACCACCCAGGAGCACTGCGCGGAATGCGCGGCCCAGGCCCAGCCGCCGCTGCCCCATGAGCCGCGCGGCGGGCAGGAGCAGGAGACCCCGTGACGCCCGCCCCCGCTGGCTCCAGGCACCTGGTTCTCGCCTGTATCGAGGATGGCGTGCGGGCGCTCACCATCCGCGTGCTCGGCGCCTACGCCGAGGCCCTGGGCGTGCGCACCACGCTGCTGGTGCTGGTGAAGCCGCTGGCCACGGCGGGCAGGCCGCTCACCTTCCGGCGCTCCGAGACCCGCCAGATCGCGCGCTTCCTGCGCCGCGAAGAGGTCACCCACTTCGGCATGTACCTGATGACGGCCACGCTCAAGCCCTACCAGCGGCTGGTGCGGGGGCTTCGCGAGGCAGGGTTCAGGGGCCTCATCCTCGCCGGAGGCGTTCATGCCGCGCTCTGCCCCGAGGAGTCGCTCGTCGAGGGCGCCGACTTCGCGGTGCAGGGGCCGGGCGAACTCCCGCTCAAGATGCTCTTCGAGGGCGCCGACCCCGCTGCCATCCCCGGCCTCGTCTGGCGGCACAACGGCGCCGTGGTGGCCAACCCCCAGACCGATTCTCAGCGGGTGAGCCTCGACACGCTCCCGTTTCCCATCTTCCGCTTCGGCCGCGACAAGGTGCTGCTCAAGGGCAAGCTTCGGCCCTACACGTGGCGCATCCACCGCAGGTTCGCCGACTGGCACGGCCAGTACTACGACCTCATCACCTCGCGCGGCTGCCCCTACAAGTGCGCCTATTGCTGCCGCGCGGACACCGGGGCGATCCGCCGCGCCAGCGTGGACCGCGTGATCGGCGAACTCAAGCACTTGCGCGCCGAGCACCCCGAGATCGCCGGCGTGAACATCCAGGACGACGCGTTCTTCTACGGCCCCGAGGACTGGGCGAGAGAGTTCTGCCGACGGATGAAGGCCGAGGTCGGCCTCCCGTTCATCGTGCGCATGATCCCCAAGTTCGTCACGCCCGAGCGTCTCGAGCTGCTCAAGAGCGGCGGGCTCGAATACGTGACCATGGGCCTCGAAGGCTCCTCCCGCCTTAACCGCACGCTTTACAAGCGCCCCGAGGACAAGGCATCGTTTCTCAAGGCCGCCCGCGCCGTGCTCGACGCCGGCCTGCACCTCTCGGTGGATGTCATCATAGACAACCCGTACGAGAAGGAGGAGGACCTGCGCGAGGTGGCCCACACCCTCAACGCGCTGCCGCGGCCCAACTGGGGCGTCGTCGCCCTGTCGCTCACGCCGTTCCCGCACACGCCCCTCTACGAGCGGGCGGCGAAGGACGGCATGCTGGGCCGTTTTGCGACCGACGCCTACGATGCCATGCTCATGCCCACGAAGGAGGGCGGCTACACCACGCCCCGCTTCTGGCGTGTGCTGATCACCGAGCTGCTGCCCGCCATCGGGCCCGATGTGGCCGGCCCGCTCATCGCCGCCGGCCCGGCAGACCCGAACGCCGTGCACGCACTCGAGCGACTGGCCAAGTGGACGACTCGGCTGCGCCGGATCAACGCCTTCATCCGCGACTACGTGCCGTTCCTCTACCGCTTCCTCGTCCGCCGCCAGTGTCGCCTCGGCAAGTCGCGCTCGCCAAAGTGAAGGAGATCCAGCCATCGCCCTGAGCCAACGCGACACGGAAGTCCTCCGCCGCCTCGCCGCGCGCAAGCTCGAAATGGCCCACCACCCCGCCAACCTCGAGCGCCGCGAGGCCTGGTACCAGCACGACGCCGGCCCCGGCGGCCGCCCCATGGTCCTCGCCGAATACGGCGGCATCCGCGACCCCAACCCGCCGCTGCCCGACTCCCTGCTCGAATGCGAAGACCCCTGGGCCCGCGGGCTCGAGCGCGGCCTCCGCTCCGAAATCTACCAGTTCGAAACCCTCCGCGACGACCACGTCGTCGAGCCGTACCTCACCACCGGCTGGCACGTGAAGACCAGCGACTATGGCGTCCAGCCCACCCACCACCACGCGGCCTTCGACGGCGTGCTGGGCGCGCGCCGCTGGGACGCGCCGCTGAAGAACCTCGACGCCGACTTCGCCAAGCTCCACCCCCGCACCTTCGCGGTGGACCGCGAGGCCACGTGGGCCGCCCGCGAGCGTCTCGAAGCCATCTTCGCCGGCCTTCTGCCCGTCCACATCCGCGGGGCCTACTGGTGGACCCTCGGCATGACCTGGCCGGCCATCGAGTTGATCGGCCTCGAGAACCTCATGCTCTTCATGTTCGACGACCCGCAGGGCCTCCACCGCCTCATGGCGTTCCTCCGCGACGACCACCTGGCCTACGCCAAGTGGCTCGAGCGCGAGGGGCTGCTGTGCCTCAACAACCGCAACGACTACATCGGCTCCGGCTCGATGGGCTACAGTCGCCGCCTGCCCCAGCCCGACTGGATGCCCGGCGACCCCGTGCGCACCCGCGACCAGTGGGTGCTCCTCGAATCGCAGGAGACCGTGGGCGTCGGCCCCGACCTCTTCGCCGAGTTCATCTTCCCCTACCAGCTCCGCCTGGCCGAGCACTTCGGCAAGTGCTACTACGGCTGCTGCGAGCCTGTCCACAGCCGCATCCACGTCCTCAAGAAGCTGCCCAACCTTGCCCGCATCTCGGTGTCGCCCTGGGCCGACGAGGAGGTGATGGCCCGCGAGTGCGGCGCCGAGATCGTCTACTCCCGCAAGCCCAACCCCTCGCTCATCAGCACCGAGCGGTTCGACGAGGACGCGATTCGTGCCGACCTGCGCCGCACGCTCGACGTCGCCCGCGGCTGCCGTGTGGAACTGGTGATGAAGGACGTGCACACCCTCAACAACCAGCCCGTGCGCCTGGCCCGCTGGGTCCAACTTGCCCGCGAGGCCGTGGACGACGCGAGGTGAGCCAGCCCTCCTGCTCCCATCGGGCCCACGGGCAAAGTCGCCCCGCCTTCGGGCGCGGCGGCCTCGCCCGCACATCCCTGGACCTCCACGGCCCGCCTGAGGGTGCCTTCAGGGACTCCCGCCTGCCGCACCCTCAACGGAGGCCGTTGAGGGTGTCGCCCCATGGGTGACGGGTGGGAGATCACCTACTCTCCTGGCTCGCCCCCGTGGGAGGGACGAGCCCCTTGCGGCGGGGGGATAATCCCGGTATGATTCAGTCGAGCCGGAGGCGAGTGTGCATGCCCTGTGAAGCCGACGACAGGCCCGCCGCAGTGGGTGGACGCCACGTGGCCGTGATTGTGGCGTTGGGGGCCTTCGTGCTCGTGCCGCAGCTTTTCCTGCGCGACGTGTGGGGGCCGGACGAGACGCGGTTCGCCGAGGTGGCCCGCGAGATGATCGTGTCGGGCGACTACATCGTGCCGCACCTCAACGGCGCGCGGTACGCCGAGAAGCCGCCGGTGTTCTTCTGGCTCACGGCGGCGGCTTGGCCGCTGTGCGGGGTGAACGCGGGGCGAGTGGTGGCGGTGGCGGCCGGGCTGGGGGCGCTGCTGCTCACGTACCGCCTCGGGCGGCGGCTCTACGGCGCTGCCGAGGGCCTTTGGGCAGCGCTGGTGATGGCGTCGTGCCTGCTGTTCATCGGGGTGGCGCGGGCGGGGATTCTCGATTCGCTGCTGCTGCTCGCCATCCTGGCGGCGGTGAACTGCGGCTACGAGGCGCTGGAGGGCGCGGGGCGGCGGGCGGGGGCGGCGTGGCTGGGGTTCTATGCGTCGCTGGCGGTGGGCGCGCTGGTCAAAGGCCCCGTGGTTCTCGTCGGCGCGGGCCTGGTGGTCCTCGCCTATGGCCTGGCATATCTCAAGAGCATGCGCGGGGGCGGGTGGTGGCACCTGGCCGGAGCAGCACTATTCGCCACCCTCGTGGCGGCGTGGCTCGTGCCCGCGATGGTGTCGGGCGGGGAGGAATACTCCCGTTACCTGGTGGTCGAGCAGGCCGCGCGGCGGGTGAGCGGCACGATGTCGCACGAGGAGCCGTTCTACTACTACCTGCTTCGGTGGCCGCTGTACTTCTTCCCGTGGTCACTGATGTTGCCGCTGGCCCTGGCGGGGGCGTGGCGGGCGGGAGGCCGCGAGGCGCGGCTGCCCGTGATCTGGTTCGCGGTGCTGTTCGTGGCGTATTCGGCGGTGGCGGGCAAGGCCGAGCGCTACGTGCTGCCGCTGGTGCCTGCGGTGGCGCTCGCGTGTGGGCGGTATGTCGGGCGTGCGGCGGGGGAGGGGGTGCGCTGGCCGCGGCTGCACGCGGCGGCGTGGGGGGCCTCGTTCGTCGTCATGCTGTCGCTCGCGGCGGGGCTGTGGACGGTGGCGGCGAAGCCGGCCCTGCTGGCGAAGGCGCTGACGAGGGACGCCCGAGGGCCTGCTCTGGTGGCGGCGCAGACCACGCCCGCTCGGCGGGGCCTGGCCGCCGTGGCCGGCGCCGTGGTGGCCACCTGCGCCATTGGCGGGCTCCGCCTGCTGCGGCGGGGCGAGGGGGAGCGCCGACGGGCCGCCGCGTTGCTGGCCGCGATGGCCACGGTCGCGCTGTCCTTCGACCTGGTGGCCCTTGGGCCGATGGACCAGTTCAAGGCGGAACGCCGCCTGGTTGCCGAGATGGCGCCGTATCTCGAGGCGGCCGACGAGCTCTACCTGCACGCAACGGAGTACGGCGGGATCGTGAACCTCTTCACCCAGCGCGAGAGAATCCCTGTGCTGGAGACGTTCGAAGACGTGGCGAAGGCAGTGGCCTCGCCGCGTCCTGTGGCCGTGGTGATGTGGAAGAAGGAGGCGGGCAAGATGCTGGGCACCCCGCGCTTCCACATCATCCCCGAGCACGCCGAGTTCCGTAACCCCGTGCTGGTGGTGAACTGGGAGCCTTCGGCGGCCGCCGGCCGGCCCTGAGACGCGTTTCGTTGGCACGAGAGGAGAAGCCTATGGCCAGGAAGAAGCTCAAGGTGGGCGTGATCGGCACGGGGATGATCGCCGTCTCAGGCCACATCCCGGCGTGGAAGAACCTGGCGGAGGACGTGGAACTGACGGCGGTGGCCGACATCCTGCCCGACCGCGCTCGACTGGTGGCGAAGAGCTATGGTGCCAAGCACGCCTACGGCGACTGGCGCCGGATGCTCAAGGAGCAGAAGCTCGACGTGGTGTCGGTGTGCACGCCCAACTGCTACCACAAGGAGCAGACGATCGCGGCGCTGAAGGCGGGCGCCCACGTGCTGTGCGAGAAGCCGGTGGCGACCTCGCACGCCGACGCCGCGGCGATGTTCGACGCCGCCGAGGCCGCGAAGCGGGTGCTCTTCGTGGGCCAGAGCGCGCGCTTCTCCGAGAAGTCGCGCGCGGCCAAGGAGATCTGTGAATCGGGCCGCCTGGGCGAGATGTACTTCGCCGAGACCTTCTTCCTGCGCCGCCGCGGCATCCCCACCTGGGGCCAGTTCCACATGAAGGAGCACTCGGCGGGCGGGCCGATCTACGACCTGGGCGTGCACGCCATTGACCTGCTCTTCTGGCTCATGGGCAGCCCCAAGGTGCTCGCCGTCAGCGGTGCGGCCTACACCAAGATCGGCAACCGCGACGAGGGCCTCGCCACGTCGCTGGCCGACAGCGGCGCGCCGATGGGCGTGCTCACGCCGCGGCCCTACAACTACCGCGACTTCGACGTCGAGGACATGGCGGCCGGCTTCATCCGCCTCGAGGGCGGCGCCGCCGTGGCCTTCAAGACGAGCTGGGCGGCCAACATCCCCCAGAACACCGGCAATACCACGATCCTCGGCACCACGGGCGGCCTTGTGCTCGAGCCGCTCACGCTCGTCACCAACCTGGGCAGCTACCAGGTCAACGTCACGCCCCAGGTGCCGGCCGGCCGCAACGTGGCCTTCAGCGGCCACTGGGAGGAGGCCGAACACTTCGTCAAGGTGATCCGCGGCGAGGCGCAACTCCTCGTGACCCGCGAGCAGGTGCTCAGCGTCATCAAGACCCTCGATGCGCTGTACGAGTCGGCGGCGAAGGGCCGTGAGGTGCAACTCTAGCAGGAGGCAGGCGATGGCAAAGAAGGCCAAGCAGTACCGGGTCGGCGCAATCGGCTTCGCGCACATGCACATCAACAACGTGCTGGGGCTGTTCGCGCAGCACCCGCAGGTCAAGCTCGTGGGCTGCGCCGACACCGTGCCCGACCGGCCCGAGCTGCGCGAGGGGCCGTACACGCGCGGTTGGAACCTCAAGCACGCGCTGAAGGACTTCGGCGTGCCCCGGGCCTACGGCGACTACCGCGAGATGCTGGCGAAGGAGGAGTTCGACATCATCGTCTGCTGCTCCGAGAACGCCAAGCATCCCGAGGTGGTGGAGGCCTGCGCCGCGGCGGGCGTGCACGTGTGCGTCGAGAAGCCGATGGCCATGACGATGGCCGACGCCTGCCGCATGGTGCGCGCCGTGCGGGCCGCCGGCACCACCCTGCTGGTGAACTGGCCGATGACCTGGAGCCCCGCCTCGCGCAAGGCGAAGGCCCTGGTGGACGACGGGGCGATCGGGCACGTGCTGGAGATCAAGTGGCGCGGCGGCCACACGGGCCCGCTCGGCTCAGGCGCCAAGCACGAGGGCGTGACCGATGAGGCCGCCCCCCTCACCCCCACCGAGCTGGGCGCCACCTGGTGGCACTACATCCACACCGGCGGCGGGGCCATGCTCGACTACTGCTGCTACGGCGCCATGTTCAGCTACTGGGTGATTGGCGAGATGGCCGTCGCCGCCGTCGGCCTGCGCGGCAACCTCAACAGCCCCTTCGGCGATGCCGACGACAATGGGGCCATGATCGTCCGCTTCCCGGGAGCGATGGGGCTGTTCGAGGGCTCATGGACCACCTGGGACCACGGCGTGCCCTACGGCCCGATCATCTACGGCACCACGGGCGTGCTCGTCATCGAGAAGGCCAGGAAAGGCGAAGGCCAGCAGGTTCGCGAGGAGCACGGCAGCGGCGGCAAGACCCGCATCCATCAGCCGTACCCCTTGCCCAGGGGCCGGCACAACATCGCCTACGAATTCATCCACCACCTCGAAACCGGCGACCCCGTGCACGCCACGCTCGATGCCGGGTTCAACCTCAACGCACAGGCGATCCTCGATGCCGGCCTGCGCTCGGCCGACAGCGGCAAGCGGGAGACGGTGAACACCGCGCCATGGTGTCTGGGCGGTTGAGAACAGCCGACCTTGCAGCAAGTGCCTGGGATCGAGAATCATCATAGGTATGTTGGCCTCGTGCGCCCCGCCCCGGTGCACGAGAACACAACACTATATCAGGCGGGGCAAGAAGGAGAACTCCATGAGGGCGTGCTTAGTCGTCGGTTTGGCGGTGGCCCTGGCCGGCATGGCGGTCGCCGGTGAGGAGCAGAAGCAGCGGCCCAGCGCCGCGGCAGGCACCTTTGTGTCCGCCGAGATCGCCGGCGAGGTGATCAAATGGCAGATTGACCTCGGGGCCGATGCCGGCAAGAAGACGTACGAGATGACCGTGGACGTGAAGGTCACGTACGCCGAGAAAGACGGCGTGAAGCAGGCATCGAGCATCCGCCGCGCGAGCGGCCCGGACCGCCCCGCCCGCGAGGGCACCGTGGTGGCCAAGGGCAAGTTCGTGTCGGCCAAGCTCGATGGCGAGAAGGTCCTCGTCACGATCAAGCCCGCTGAGGGCGACAAGGACCTGGAGGTCACGCTTCCCAAGGCCCTCTCGGTCTACTACCGCGAAGAGGATGGCAAGCTGAATGCCTATGGCGTGGGCATTCCGCGCCCGCCGCGGAACCAATAGGCCGAAGAGAAGCGGGCCACGCCGGTGCGGCAGGGGAGGGGTCGCCGAACCGGGTCAATGGAACGCAAGCAGCCTGAGTGGCGCGCTGGTCGCCCACTCAGGCTGCTGTCTTTGGTGAGGCGCGAAGAGCGGGCTACCCCTCGCGAATCTCGCGCTTGTCGGCGTCGTAGACCTGGCGGCGGCCCGTGTCGAAGGCGCGCATGGCCATGATCGCCGCTACGGCGTGCTGGTAGCCCGCCTCCAGCGAGGCGTTGGGCGCCTTGCGGCTCCGCAGGCTCTGGAGCCAGTCGAGAAAATGGTCGGGGCGCTCGACGGGGGCGACGGGCGTCTCCTTGTCCAGCGTGCCCTTCTTCACCGCCCCCTCGCCCGACACGGTGGGCTGGTTCCAGTCCACCAGGTTCATCACGCCCGACTCGCCGAAGATGCGGAAGCTGTTGCCCCCGCCGTTCCCGAAGTTCGTGGAGTAGTGGACCAGGAAGCCCTCGGGATAGGTCCACGTGGCCTCCACCTGGTCGGGGCAGGTGAAGCCCTTTTCGTCCTTCCAGGTGAACGTGCCGCCGTGGCAGACGGCGCTAGTGGGGAACTTCGCGCCCGTGATGTAGTGAACGAGGTCAATGAAGTGACTCCCCAGGCCGGGCACGGGGCCGTCGGAGAACTCGCGGAAACCGTACCAGCCCGTGAACTGCACGGGGTTGAACGGCCGCATCGGGCGGTCCATCAGGAACTCGCGCCAATCCACGTCCGCCTCCTTCGCGTCCTTCAGATAGCCGTACCAGTAGGGGCGGGAGCCGTTGCGGCACTGCTCGATCCGCGAGACCTTGCCCAGCACGCCCGTCTTGAACAGCTCGCGGCAGCCCGTGAAGCTGGGGAAGCTGCGGAGCTGGGTGCCGATCTGCACCACGATGTCGGCGGCCTTCGCCGCGTCGCAGGCGGTCTTGAGCGACTCAAGCGTCATCGCCAGCGGCTTCTCGATGTAGACGTCCTTCTTCGCCTTCGCCGCGGCCTCGAGGTGCGCCGTGTGCTGGTGGTCGCACGACGCGATCATCACCGCATCCACCTCCTTCATCCCCACCACATCGCGGAAGGAGACGAATGCCTTGGCCTCGCGGCCGTACCATTCCTTGGCCACGGCGGCGGCGCGCTCGCGGGCGGGTCGCCACGGGTCGGCCACGGCCACGAATTCGACGTTCTCTGCCTTGTCGTGCTTGTGGACCCCGGCCATGTGTGCCCCGACGCCCCGGCTGCCGCAGCCGATGAGGCCGAGCGCGATGCGGTCATTGGCCCCGAGCACGCGGCCATAGCTCGCCGCGCTCAGCGCCACCATCCCCGCCCCCGCCGCCCCCGCCGACGCCGTCCTCAAAAACTCCCTGCGTGACGAAGCGTCCTTCATCGCAAATCCCCCAAAGGAGACAGATGCCAGCCTGGATTCTCTGGATCCCTGCCTAACTCACGTGCAGAGCCAGAGCAGCATGTTGAGGATCGCAAGAGCAGCCGTGACCACGCATTGGGTAGTGCCCGAGACGTTGCAGCGCTTCCCATGCCGGAAGACGTTGACAATCTGTTGTGCAAAGCTGCGGTCACGCGGTTGCTCCACGCAATCAAGGTCCTGCTTCTCGCCCTGGGCGTAATCGTCGACTTCGTTGCGGTACCTGGCCCCATGTTCACGGTCGCGCCAGTTGGCGTCGTGGAGCCACCGCGACCAGAACAAGACATAAACTGCGAGTATCGCCAAGTGGACAGTGACATTCAGTAGCGGGTTGATGAGCACTCTGTGGTTCGCACAGTTGCCCAGGCGGGCCGCCAAGTTGGTGCTAATCAGGAGAGACAGGACACCCCATAACGCGATGTTGATCTGCCATTCGGCACTGCGGCGACCATCGGCCTTCTGTTTCTCCCAAGCGGCTAGTTGCATGTAGAGCTGAGCCTTCTCTGAGGGGTTCACCAGTTTCTCCTCCTCTCCGCTTCCGGCCATAGTTCCGGGGCCACCTTCGCCATAGTTCCGGGGCCACCTTACGGAATTACACGAGCTTCCGCGTCCGGCAACTCGCGGGCGCGTCAGCCTTTGTCATCCTCAAACCGCCTCGCCTGCGTGGGCGAACTCGGCGATGAGGGAATCGCCGCTCTCCCATTCTTCGGGGGTGAGGGCGATGGCATCGATGGGTTCGAAGACCTCGTAGACGGCGGCGGTGAGGATGTCAATCCGCTCCCAATAGCCCTTGCCCTCGAAGCTCTCGGAGATGACGGCGAGATCAATGTCGCTGCCCTCGTGCGCGGTGCCGCTCGCCCAGGAGCCGAACAGAACGATGCGGGGCGCACTGACCCCCTGCTTCTCCAGAGCGCGGCGGAGGCGGCGGATGATGGCTGGAAGCGGCCTCTTATCCAAGCCAAAGTCTCCGTACTGATCCTTACGCAGGCAGTCTACGCCGTTACCAGGGGGTTGTCAACACCAGAGAGGCGCTCACCGCCAAGCCGAAAGCGGCGTCGAGCCGCCGCAGGGGTGAGAGACACGGGCAAACACGGACGAACACGGACAGAGCGGGGTGGCGTCCGTGTGTGTCCGTGTCTGTCTGTGTGGCTGCTCAGTTGCGCAGCTTGGCTGGGGCGGCGTGAAGCTTGTGCAGCATCACGAGTGCGGCGTCGGCCATGCGGCGGCCGGCGTCGGCGCAGAGCCAGCGCGAGAGAATCGGCTTGGCCCCATACGCGCCCCGCTCGGCCTGGTCGGTGGTGGGCACGTAGGTCGAGGCGCGGGCGTTCGCCAGCTCGACGACAAAGGTCTGGCGGAAGGGCGACCAGTGCTTGATGTCGAGCCCGATGCGGACGAAGATTTCGGCGGGCAGGGCGACAAGCCCCACGTCGCCAATGCGCATGACCTGGACGGGCACGTCAGCGCTCTTCCCGTCGTGGGGCCAGCTCTCGCATCGCTCGATGAGGTATCTCTCGAACGGGGAGGGGGTGGCCTTCTTCTTGAGTTCGGCGACCTCGGCGAGCAGCCTGGCGTCGCGGGTGTAGTAGGGGATGGCGAGGGTCTCGATGGTCGAGGCGAGGGGGATGGCCGTCATCGGCTCGGCGCGTTCCATCGCCAGCATTGCGGCGCCGGCCAGCGCTCGGCCAAGCTGCACCGCCTTGGCCGGGCCGCCGCGGGGCAGATTGGTCGGGTCGTGGGGCGCGTGGTTGATGTCGCCGCACGTGCCCTGGAGGTGCAGCGTCACCACGTCCTGGCCATAGACGGCGGCGATGTTGCGGCCGATCTCGCCGGGCCAGTCGGCCGATAAGAAGGTGGCCGTCCCGCCGCCGATCACGTCGGGGTGCAGCGCGAAGTTGACGGCGAGGGCGAGGAGATTGCCCTTCTCGTCCACGGCGCTCAGGGTCTGGAGCTGCGGGTCGATCGGCCCGGCAGGGCCGATGGCCTGGGCGCTCCGGCCGAACACCTCGCTGCCGTCCTTCAGGCGGAACAGGCGGTTGAACGAGTAGCCCTCGACGCTGGCCGAGCCGGCCCGCAGCGTGGCAGGCACGAGCGAGTCCGCCGCCCGCTTCACCGCATCGGCGATGCGGCGGGGCAGGAGGCCGACGAATTGCGGGCAGGTGCGCACGACGGCGCCCTCCCGCAGTTCCGGCCCCGTGTGGGTGTGGGTGGCGCAGACGAGCACGTGGTCGGGCGGGATGCCGCTTTCGCGGCGAATGATGTCCTTCGCCGAGTCGCCGACCTCCGCCGACACGCTGATGAGGTCGAGCGACACGAGGGCGAGGCGCGTGCCGCCCGACTCGATGACCATCGCCTTGGCGAACAGGTCGTCGCGGATGAACTCGGCTCGGCGGTCGTGGAAGTAGCCGGCGAGCGACACGCCGACCTGCGGTGTGATGGCTTCCTGGGCGCGGCCCACCTTGCACCGGGCGGGCTCGGGCAGGGGATCGGGCATGGCGGCTCCTCCTTCCGACAGCTTCCTCCCGCACTCAGGCGGATTCTACTGCGCCAGGCCCGCACGATCAACCGGACTCCTCTCGTCCCCACGCAGAGCGTAGGGACGACGAGTGGTGCAGGCGTCCCGCCCGCAGATCCCGCCCGCAGAGCTCGAATCGGCAGGCAGGATGCCTGCCCCATCACAGTGCCTGCCTTGCGCAACCGCGAGGCCATGAGTATCCTACCGCGAGTGGCCATTCCACCTCGGGCACGCGAAGAGGAGCCAATCGCCATGAATCCTGGCCTCGCCCTGGTTGCCGTGCTTGCGGCTGCTCTGCTCACCGCCGACGCCGATGCGGGCGCAAAGCCCACGCCGCCCCAAGGCGCGCCCGGGTACCAGGCCCCAACGCGGCCCACCGATGGCGCCCACATGGCGCTCACCATCGAGAAGCTCGAGAAGGGCTTCGACCCCGAACGCCCCCTGCTCATCTGGGCCATCGGCTCCAGCTTCACCAACGGCCTCGGCGACGGCTCGACCCTCGTCGAGCTGCTCAAGCCCCGCTTTCCCAACATGCCGAAGGTCGTCTACAAGCGCTTTGCGGGCAACTCCACGCCCTACCACCTCACGCGCGGCTGGGCGCGCCACCTCGTCATCCCCGAACAGCCCGACGCCGTGATCCTCTACAACTTTGGCAAGGTGGACGACCTCGAACAGCTCATCGTGGACCTGCGGCAGGGCACGACCGCCGACATCCTGGTCGGCACCATCCACTGGTGCCTGCCCCACGAGAAGCAGTGGCCCGACCCCGACCTGCCGTGCAGCCACCAGGACATTCCGAAGCTCCGCGCCGTCTGCGAGAAGCACGGCGTCGAGCTGGTCGAGAACCGCCGCGAGATGACCGAATACATGCTCGCCAGCAAACTCGGCATCAAAGACCTCCTCGCCGACGCCGTGCACGAGAACGCCTATGCGTCTCTCATGACCAACATGAACATCGCCCGCCACTTCCACCGCCCCGCGAAGTTCAGCTACGACCCCCGCTCCCGCGAGCGACGCATCGAGGCGGCCTCGCCCGACGCGAAGCTCACGGGCAACTGGGAGAAGGGCGACGGCTCCGTGACCGCGAAGGACAAGGGCGCGGCCATCGAGGTCGCATTCACCGGCACCCGCATTGACCTCATCGGCTGGCGGAGTCCTGACGGCGGCAGCGCCGAAGTGTGGCTCGACGGCAAGCCCGCGGCCGAGGCCCCCGTGTTCTCCTGCGGCTACATCAAGCCCGACCCCAAGAACGCCCCGCTCCCGCCCAACCCGCCGCGCGACCGCTCGCCCCATCGCCTCACCCTCGGAGCCAACATTGTGCCCCAGAGCTGGACCCTCACCATGACCAACGACACCGGCGACTACGAGCTCGTTGGCGACGTCACCGGCTACGACGGCACGGGCAACAATAGAAAGCCCTTCACCAGCAAGAGCGGCCAGATCACCATCGAGCCCGAGTTCTGGCGCCAGCCCGAGAGCAACAAGGCCGGCGACAAGTGGACCTTCGACGTCACCCGCACCACCGTGGGCAAGGTGGACTTCAAGGGCGAGAAGGGCAAGTTCCGCCTCACCCTGGCCTGGGGCCTCGCCAACGGCCCGCACACCCTCAAGCTCGTGGCCGAGGGCAATGGCTCCGTGGGCCTCGCCGCCTTCGAAGTCTTCGAGCCGCCGATGAAGTAACCGTAACGAAGGGGGGTTGACCGAAACCAATGGCTGGCCAAGGGGACATCACAGCGGTGTCTGCGGCGGACCGCTCTGGCCTCCGTGGCCATTCCCGTGCCAACTGCGGTAAGCCTCCTGGCTGGCTGTCTGCTCTGGCGGCCGCGGCAGGACGACACGCAGTCGTGCGCCAGCTTGCGACGCTTCATTCGAAGCGAACTCTTGACGCACAACTCCGACTGCGGCGGGCGGTTCCCCTGCGGCGGGAAGGATGAATGGGACTCTCTGGCCGAGCGCGTGGAGTGCCAAGCCGTCATCCACGTCTCAGGTTCATTGGGGCGCCACGCGCAGCCTCTCCCGGGCGGTCCATTCCGGCTCGCAGCCGCCCATACTTGCTCAACCCCAGAGAGAGAGGAATTGAGCAAGTATGGACAGATTGGCGAGGATTGGCGATTCTAGCGGCTCCGGCCATTCTCGCTCATCTGCGTGATGAGCCACTATGTGAGCGAGAGTGGCTGGAGGGCGTAAGGCATTGCGGCATCTGCGGTTGTGGTGCGGACATCCCTGGCGCTACGACACCCGTCCCGCGCTCCCCACGTGCTATCGGGTCAGGATCGCTGAACCCCGATGAGCCCTTTTTTTCAGCGGCCGGGTCTTGAAACTGCCGGAGGCATTTGCTAGACTTGCGTCCGATGCGGCATGGCTTGGGGCGGCGAGCCCGCGAGCCGCTTCCCGCCGAGTGACGCCATCCCCGATGATCCCGTGCCCGAAGCGTTGCGAGCACGTGAGGTCCGGGGGCGTTTCCTAGATGATGGGGCGGGCGGGCGAGCGCCCCCAAGCCCTAGCGACCCCTCGGAGGCAGGCTGATGAAGAGGTCCTGGATTGCTCTCGGTGGCGTGATCGCGGTGATTGTGGTTGCCATCGTGCTGCTGGTCCGACAGCAGAGGCCCGTGGTGACGCCATCACCCGAGCCCTCGCCCAAGGTGACGACCGAGACTCCGCCCGAGCCGGCCAAGGAGCCTGTGAAGGAGCCGACCAAGGAGCCCGAGCCCGAGCCGAAGGAGAAGGCCAAGGAGCCCGAGCCGCCGGCGAAGGCCGAGCCTGTGGATTCGGATGCCGTACTCAAGGCGGCCGACGCGGCCCTCGGCGCGGGCAAGCCGGTGGAGGCGCTCAAGGCCCTCTCCGACGCCATCCTGCGCAACCCCAAGGCGGCAAAGGCGGCCGACATGAGAGCGCGGCTCACCAAGCTCAGCGAGGAGATCTTCTTCTCCGACAAGGTGTTCGCCCCCTACTCGATTGCGTACACGGTGGCGGCGGGCGACGCGCTGGTGAAGATCGCGGGCAAGCACAAGACCACGATCGAGCTGCTCCGCCGCATCAACGGTTTGAAGAGCGACAACCTGCGGATCGGCCAGCGGCTGAAGGTCATCCCCGGCGGGTTCGACGTGGCGGTGGACAAGAGCGACTTCCGCCTCACGGTGACCAAGGACGGCGCGTGGGTGCGCGAGTTCCTGGTCGGCCTCGGCAAGAACGGCACCACGCCCGTCGGCGAATTCGTGGCCGGCCACAAGCTCAAGGAGCCGGTCTACTTCGGCGACGGCGCGCCGATCCCCTACGGCGACAAGGCCAAGAACCCCCTCGGCACCCGCTGGATCACCATCCAGGCCGAATACGGCATCCACGGCACCTGGGAGCCCGACTCGATGGGCAAGGAGGGCTCAAAGGGCTGCGTGCGCATGGTGAACCAGGACGTTGAGTGGCTGTTCGACCTGATGGTGCCGGGCAGCAGCAAGATCGTGATCCGGCCGTAGGGAAGCGAGCGCTCAATCGGCCGCACGCCGCCAGGCCTGCGCGGCGGCCTGGCGCACCTGGAGCACGCCCGATGCTGCAACGGCCGAGCGCCACCCGGGCACTGGCGCCACGCGGAAGGGGCCGGCGTCGCCAGTTCGCCGCGCCTGCCACGCCGCCAACGCCTGATGCTCGGGGCCCCAGGCTCCCTGCCGGGCCTCGCGCAGCCAGTTGCCCTCGGGGTCGCCCGCTGCTCCCCCCGCCGCATCACGCCACGGCCACCACGCCGCGAAGCAGCGCCGCGAACGCCGCGTGAGGTCGCACACCACCGTCCAGCGCCCCGCCTCGTCGCGCTCGACCATTGCCTCGCCGCCGCTGCCGCCCGGTTCCTCTGCCCCGTGGTAGAAGGGCACCACGGCCTCCGCCAGGCCGAAGTCCAGGCGCACCTGCGTGCGGCCCAGGGCTTCGAGGCACACCACCTCGGTGCGCCGCTCGCCCGGCTGGCCGGCTGACCGCTCCAGCACGCAGGCGGCCTCCAGCACGCCGCGCCCCTCGGGCAGCATCACGGCCCGAGTTGCGACGGCGACCATGCCCGCCACCCCGAACACCAGGGCGCTGCCCATCGCGCGGCCACGACGCCTCACGGCCAGCGTAGCGAGCAGGCCCCCCGCCGCCAACAGGGCCGCGGCCCCACCCACGAGCCGCCAGCGGAGCGCGCCGGCCCACCGCGCGCCCTGGAACGCCTCGTAGAGGCCCTTGTCCGCCCACTGGTTCCCACGCTCTCCACGTGGGGAGAACCAGTCGGATGCCTGGAGAGCGCCGGCGTCGCCCACCGCCACCGCCACGGTGCCCAGGCCGATGCGCCAGCGTGCGTGGCCGTCGGTGGGGAGGCCGGGCCGCTTGCCTCTCACCGCGGCGAGCCACTCGCGCGCCGTGGGCCGGCCCGCGGCCTCTCCGAGTTCCGCGGCCAGCGAATCGGTGCGCACCGGTGCGCTCTCATCGAGAGCGAACCCCACGGCTCCGCCGCCTCGCACCCAGGCGGCCAGCGCCGCGCGATCGGTTACGGCGACATCGCCGCCATCGCCCGCCACCAGCACGGCATCCAAGACGCCGTAGGCAGCCGCAAGTGTGGACAGATCCGCGCTGGGGACAACCACCGGCTTGACCTCCCCGCACAGGCGCGGCACCGCTGTCCTGGCATCGCCCACGACGGCCACAACCGGGCCCGACGTTGCGCGCCGGCGCAGCCCGAGCGGCAGCTCCTGCTCGCACACGGGCTCGCCGCGGCCCGAACGCACGACCACCCGCGCTCTGGCCGCCTCCGAGCGGGCTGCCACGAGCGCCCCCAGCGTCACCGTTGCCCCCGCACCAACGCGCACCCGCTGACGGAACGCCACGCCCTCCACTGCCACGTCCAGCGTCCCCTCCAGGGCGGGGCCCGTGTTGCTCAGCGTCACCCAGACGAGGACCGGGCAGGTGGCCTGGAACACGCCGTCGAAGGCCGGGCGCACGGTCACGGAGACCTGAGCCGCCTGGCACAGCGTCGCGCCTGGCAGGAGGAGCACCCACGCCGCGCGCCAGTGCATCGTGTGCTCCGGACGTCAGAGGCCGCGGACGATCAAAAAACCCGTTGACAGAAAAGCCCGAGTATGGTAATTTTAGCAGGGTCAAGCTGGGCGTGCAGTCTTTTTTTTGGGCGATTAGCTCAGTTGGCTAGAGCGCATCCCTTACAAGGATGAAGTCGGCGGTTCGAGCCCGTCATCGCCCACCACGGGCGGGCGGCCGGCCTGGCCGACGTGCTCATTGGCAACGCGGGGGCGTAGCTCAATTGGTTAGAGTTCCAGACTGTCGATCTGGAGGTTGCGGGTTCGAGCCCCGTCGCCCTCGCCATTTCCAAATGCTTCTGCTTCAGTGACTTGGGCCAACGCGGCTTCCAATGGCCCGTTCGGCCTCCGGACCATCCCCAACTCTCTCGTGGTATGTACCGCTGGTCCGTGGCTCCTGCGCCTCCGGCCTGCCCGCATGCCTGCGCCGGCAGTGCCTTCCCGAGGTCCAAGGCTGGGGGGGCGGCAGGGACCCTGGTCCCGGGCACCATCTGCCGGAGCAATCGAAGGGGAGGCCGCCAGACAGTCCCTGTGGCGACTGCCCTCCGGTCTCTGCGAGGGAGACGCGAGTGGGCACGGCGCCCACGGGCCAGCCAGGCCTACTCCTTGCCAGCGGCGAGGAGTGTGAACACGCGGCCCCACCGCGGGTCATCCTTGCGCATCTCGCGCGTCTGGCCTTCGCGGACCTCGCGGGCGATGAGCGAGAACGGCCTGTCGCTGAAGCAGACCTCGGCGAAGCTCACCGATGACCGCGCGTCGGCCGTGAGGATCATCGGCGAGTCATCCACCCGCCCCACGGTGTAGGTGAAGCCGCCGAGGACCTCGCTCTTCCCGCCGTGGCGCGTGTCCAACAGCGTGCCGCCGCCCTCGGTCTTGTAGCCGAGCACCCACAGCGTGCCGCCGTCGTTCAGGATGTGCGTGCCGTCGCCCTCGACGTTGAACTGCCTGGCCCAGGCTGTCTGGCCTTTGAACTGGAACCAACGGCCGACCACATCCTCGATGAAGACGGTGCCGGCGCCTGCTCCGTGGTAGGCGTGTGCGCCCTGGAAGTTGATGCCGAGGCAGCGCAGGACGAGGGTGCGGTTGGCCGCGTGCTCGATGCACCAGTAGGGGCCGCTGGAGAAGTCGGTGTTGATCTCTTCGATGGCCACGACGGGCTCGTCGCCGTCCTCGAAGCGGACCACGGGCTTGGCCTGCTTCCGCAGGTCGCCGGCAATGTCGAGCGTAGCTTTGCAGCCGATGAGGCGGCGCACCTTGCCCCGCAGCACGATCGTGTCGCTCACCTGGTAGTGGCCGCGCGGGAGGTAGACGGTCGGCTTGCCCGCGTCCAGGGCAGCCTGGATTGCCGCGGTGTCGTCGCCCTTGTCGTCGGTCACGGCACCGAACTGCTGCGGGGCCACCCAGTCGTCCAGCTTGTCCCAGGGCAGCTCAGGCGTCTCCTTCACAGGCAGGCGGAGGGGCTTGCCAGTGGGCTCGAAGAGGCTGACCGGCGGCTTGGTGTAGAACTCGTCCACGTTCGGCCCCTTGACGTCCACCTTGTCACCGCGCAGCCGGTGGATGGCGGCGGCATAGCCGCTGGTCTTCAGGTTGCGGATGACGACGGTCGCATCCTCGATGAGGGCCGGGGCACCGCTTGCCTTGCCAGTGCCCTTGAACTCGCAGTCCACCAGCACGTTGAAGCCGCCGGCGGCGACGAAGGCGGGAACTTCGTTGGTGCTCTTCAGGCCGCGCACGGTGCAGGGCTGGCCCTCGTTGCGGAAGCCGGCCACGTTCTGATGCTCGACCGTGATGTGCTCGAGCGTCTCGCTGGCCACGCTCGTGGCGCAGCGGACGCCGAGGTCGAAGCCGCGCACGGTGAGGCGCTTGATGAGGCAGGGGCCTTGCTCGTCGGTGTAGCCGAGGTCGAGGCCGGCGAAGCCCTGGCCGTCGCCCGACACGATGGTCACGTCGTACATGCCGCCCTGGTTGTTGGCGATGAACTGCACGCCCGTGGCGCCGGGGTTGCCCGTGCCGGTGTCTACGGTGAGGTTGTGGAGTTCGTTGCCGAAGCGCTGGGCGGGGGCCTTGCCCGTGTAGATGACGGCCCTGGTCTGGCGGGGGTTCTCGAAGCCGGGGCAGTCGTCGCGGAGCTTGAGGACGGCACCCCGCTGGCTCTGGCCCCAGAGGACGGTCTGCTTCTGCTGGTCGGGCGTGCCGCCCCAGCGAAGGGTGTCGGAGACGAGATAGATGCCGTTTGGGAGGTACAGGATAGCGCCCTTGGCCGGGTAGTCGTCGAGGGCCTTCTGGAGGGCCGCCGTGTCGTCAGTCGCCCCGTCGCCCTTCGCGTTGTAGGGCGGCTTTGTCACGTCCACGATGCCCGAATCGGCGGGGAAGACGCAGTTCTCGGCTCCTTCGAGCGCTTCCCCCAGCGTGAGCTTGGGGTGCTGGGGCCGCTCGTATCTCGGCTTCCAGTCGCCCGGCGTGGCGACGACCGCCTTCTCGTCGGCGTTGGAGAAGCGCACTTCGGCGATGCCCGACATCTCGCCGCCGCGGTAGTTGCTCTTGATCTGCCACCTGAAGTAGCGGGCGCGAACAGGCCTCTCAAAGGGCACGGCCTGGCCCTCGTAGTCGTCGCGGGCTGGCGCCTTTTCCAGCTTGAAGACGCCGAGCCGCGTGAACTTCTCGTTGTCCGATGATGTGCTCACCTCCACCTCGCGGACGCCCCGGGTGTTCCAGCCACCGCCCTCGTTATAGTTCCAGACGTAGATCCCGTTCACGTTATACTCGCGGCCGAGGTCGAAGAGCAACCACGAATCCCACTTGCCATTCCACATGGAGCCGCCGGCAGCGTAGACGTTTGCGCAGTGGGCGTAGACGCCGCTACCGGGGAATGTCTCGCCCCAGCCTGAGCCGTCAATCATCTTTCGCGGAGTGCGGCCGGCTCCGGCCTGCGAGTCCTGAGCCGTGGCCTCGACCGGCTGGATGAACGCGCCCATCGAAGCGGTCGGCGGACGCGGGGGCGACAGCACGAGCTTGCCGTCGGTGATGTTCTCCACATAGTACACCTGCCCGTGGATCACGAGCTTCTCGCCCAGCTTCACGCTCTTGACCTCAGGGGCTCCCCCGAAGGCCCCCTGGGGCCGGCCGCTCCAGGCCAGAAGCGCGACGGCGAGACCACAAGACGACAGCCATGAGACCCACGAGCCTTGCCCGCACGGAATCTGCGCCATCTCGATGCTCCTTGTCTCTGCCGCGGGGCAGATTGGCCACCAGGCCCCGCCTGACGGGCGGCGAACCGAAGACCATGAGCAGCCCGCGGCTCGAGCGGCTTCGGCCTCTCCAGCAGTATAGCGCGCCACGCCATCCACGCAAGCCTTCCCCGGCGAACCTCCTGGCCGGGGGCACGCCGCCTTCCGGCCTCTAGAGGGCCACCGAGACCGGGTGCCCCCGCTGCGACTTGAATCGCTGAGCCGCATGTGGACAATGACAACATGCCGACCCGATGCCACCTGAGTCTTCGCGACGCGGTCGCCCGGCCGAGCCACGCGGGGAGGCGCTGCACGCTGCTGGGGGTGGGGCCGGTCTCGCAGACCGTTGCCCGCGCCACTTTCCACGCCTGCACCCGGTTCCATTGCCCGGCTGTCTTCATCGCCTCGCGCGACCAGGTGGACCTCGCGGAACTGGGCCACGGCTACCTGATGGGCAGAATGGACCAGGCGGGCTTCGTGGCCCTGCTCCGGCGCGAGGCGGCAGCCGCCGGCCACCACGGGCCGCTCTACATCTGCCGCGACCACGGGGGGCCCCTGGGAGCGCAACGCCGAACTCGATGCCAGGCTGCCGGCCGAGCGGGCGATGGAGGTGGCGCGCCGGTCGTTCCGCGCCGATATCGAGGCAGGCTTCGGCTACCTGCACGTTGGCCCCACGAGGTGCCCCTGGCCCCACTCCCCGGACGACCTGGTGGCGTGGACGGCGGCTCTTCTCGCGTTCTGCGAGAAGACCCGAGCGGAACTCGGTCTGGACACGGTGGACTATGAGGTCGGCACCGAGGACGTTCAGGGCACAGTCGCCCGGTTTCGTGGTATACTCGGGTCAGTCTCCCGCAGGAGGGGGCGCATTCTGAGGAGGATGCCGGCATGATCTGCAAGGACGGGATCGAGGCGGCGGCGCAACGCATTGGCGCCGAACTGCTCGGCGCCATTGCGGCGGCGCGGCCCGCCGACCACGCCGCCCGCCTCGGGCGCGACCCCCTGGTCCACTGGACCCGACACAGCGGAGCAGGCGGCTTCCTCGCCGCTTGCTTCCGGTTCGTGGACGTGTTCGCCGCCCTGTCCACCGATGCGGAGCTGACGGAGTACCTGCGCGCCTATGTCGGCGAGCCGCGCGATTTCCTCCCCGTCGTGGGCGCCGACGGGCAAACAGCGGGGCGCGTGCGCGAACTCGTCGCCGGCCTCCAGCAGCGGTTCATCGCCGGCGCCACGCTGCACGCCGCGCTCGGCGTGTGCGAGCGCCTGCGAGGCCAGGGCCTGGCCTTCACGCTCGACGCACTGGGCGAGGCCGTGCTGAGCGAGCGGGAGGCCGAGGCGTATCACGACACCTGTCTGAACCTTCTGCCCACCGCTTCGCAGAGGGTGGCCGGCTGGCCCGAGGCGCCCACCCTCGATCACGCCCCCTGGGGCCGCGTGCCGCGGCTCAATGTGTCGGTGAAGCTCTCGTCGCTCTACAGCCGGTTCGATGCCATGGACCCGCAGGGCACGTTTGCCGGCGTGGCCCCGCGGCTCCGCGCGATCCTCCGCGCCGCCCGCGCGGCCGGCGCCGCGGTGAACGTGGATATGGAGCAGCGCGAGCACAAGGGCCTCACGCTCGAGATCTTCCAGCGCATCCTGCTGGAGGACGAGTTTCGCGACTGGCCCGACGCGAGCATCACGCTCCAGACCTACCTGCCCGAGAACCGCGCCGACCTGGAGGCCCTGCTCGATTGGGTGCGGCGGCGCGGCACGCCCGTGAACCTCCGCCTCGTCAAGGGCGCCTACTGGGACTACGAGGTGCTGCGCGCCCAGTACCACAACTGGCCCGTGCCCGTCTACCAGTCGAAGGCCGCGACGGACGCCGATTTCGAGGCGGCGACGCGATTCGTGCTCGAGCGCCACGGCCTGCTGCGCCCGGCCATCGCGGGCCACAACGTGCGCAGCATCGCCCACGCCATGGCCGCCGCCGAGGCGCTGGGCGTGCCCGCGGGCGCGGTGGAATACCAGACCCTCTATGGCCTGGGCGACGAGGTCAACCGCGTGCTCGCCGAGCGCGGCCACCGCGTGCGCGTGTACGTGCCCTTCGGCGGCTTCGTGCCCGGCCTGGCCTATCTGGTGCGGCGGCTGCTCGAGGCCACGTCGCGCTCGGCCTTCCTGCGCCAGATGTGGGCCTCGCCGCTGCCGGTCGTTGAGCTGCTCGCCAAGCCCGAACCCCCCGAGCAGCTCGGAGTACGGGCTTCGGCCCGTGCGCTTGACGCTCCGTTCGAGAACGAGCCGGTGAGCGACTTCGCTCGGCCCGAGGCGCGGCAGGCCATGGCCGCCGCGCTCGACGATGTGCGCACGCGGCTCGGGCGCCGCTACCCGCCGTGGATCGACGGCCGCCCGGCCGAGGGCGCCGGCGAGGTCGTGCGGAGCAACCCCGGCCACACGGCCGAGGTGGTGGGGCGTGTGGCCCTCGCGTCGCCGCGCGAGGCGGCCCGGGCCGTGCGGGCCGCCGTCCGCGCCTTCCCCGAGTGGGCGGCCCGCCCGGCCCGCGAGCGAGCCGAGTGCCTGGTGCGGGCCGCCGAGCGGCTGCGCCGCCGCCGCTTCGAGCTGGCCGCCTGGGAGGTGTTCGAGGAGGCCAAGAACTGGCGCGAGGCCGACGCCGACGTGGCCGAAGCCATCGACTGCTGCGAGTACTATGCGCGCGAGGCGACGCGCCTGGCCGAGCCGTGGCGGCGCGACGTGCCGGGCGAGTCCAACGAGTGCTTCCACGAGCCGCTGGGTGTGGCCGTGGCCATCACCCCGTGGAACTTCCCGCTGGCGATTCTGACGGGCGTGACCGCGGCCGCGGCCGTGGCCGGCAACACGGTGCTCATGAAACCAGCCGAGCCAGCGTCCATCGTCGCCGCGCACCTGATGGAGGTCTGGAGGGAGGCGGGCGTGCCGCCCGGCGTCATCCAGTTCGTGCCGGGCCGCGGCGAGGAGGTCGGCGAATACCTGGTGCGCCACCGCGACGTGGCCCTCATCGGCTTCACCGGCTCGCTGGCCGTGGGGCTGCGCGTCCAGCGCCTCGCCGCGCGGCTGGCGCCCAGGCAGCGGCACGTCAAGCGCGTGATCGCCGAGATGGGCGGCAAGAACGCCATCCTCATCGCGCGCGACGCCGACCTCGACCAGGCCCTGCCCGGCGTGCTGGCCTCGGCCTTCGGCTATCAGGGCCAGAAGTGTTCGGCCTGCTCGCGCGTGATCGTGGACACGAGGGTGTACGACACGTTCCTCGAGCGCCTGGTCGCCGCGGCCGAGAGCTTGCCGATCGGCCCGGCCTGGGACCCCCACGCCGCCATCGGACCGCTCATCAACGCCGAGGCCTGCGCGCGCTTCGCACGCTATGCCGCGCTCGCGGCCGAGACGGGGCGGGTGGTGTTCCGCGGCGACCCGGGGCCGCGGCGGGCCGAGGGGCACTACGTGGAGCCGCTGATCGTGGCCGACGTGGCCCCCGACTCGCCCCTGGCCCAGGAGGAGATCTTCGGGCCGCTGCTGTGCGTGATTCGCGCCGACGGCTTGGAGCAGGCCATCGCCATCGCCAACGACACGCCGTACGGCCTCACGGGCGGCATCTACACCCGCCACCCCGGGCACGTTGGTCAGGCCCGTCGCGCCTGCCGCGTGGGGAATCTCTACGTGAACCGCCCCATCACGGGCGCCATGGTCGGGCGCCAGCCGTTCGGCGGCATGCGCCTCTCGGGGATCGGGTCCAAAGCGGGCGGCCCGGACTACCTCCGGCAGTTCCTGCAGCCCAGGACATTCAGCGAGAACACCGTGCGCCGTGGCTTCGCGCCTCCAACCCCCTGAGGCTGGGAGGGACCGCGGCAGGCCGTCCTCAGTGGACAGGGCGCCGAATCCGGGTACAATACCCGGCAAGCGGCACACCGACGCACCGATGGCTTGGAGTGGCACGACAGTGGCCTTCGCGCGAATCCTGGTCGCGCTCGACGGCTCGGCCGACGCCTCCGCAGGGGCGGCCCTGGCCCTGGCGTTGGCCCGCGCGCACCGCGCGCAAGTGTTCGCCTGCCACGCCTGCGACGTGGCCATCCACGCCGCGCGATTCCGCGAGATGGAGCCGGGCCTCCCCACCGACTACCAGCAGAACGAGACGATGCGGCGTCTGCGCGAAGCCCACGGGCCGCTCATGGGCGAGGGCTTCCAGTCGCTCGCGAAAGGCTACCTCGACGGCTATCTGGCCGAAGCACGCCGGCGCGGCATAGCCGCCGACGGGCGCGTGGCCGAGGGACGCAACTACGCGGTGCTGCTGGGCCTCGCGCGCGAGCTGCGAGCCGACCTGGCGGTGCTGGGCGCGCACGGGCTGGGCGCGGTGGGCGACGGCCGCCTGGGCAGCACGGCCGGGCGCGTGTTGCGGGGCGCGGCCGCCGATGTGCTGATCGCCCGCGCCCCCAACGGGGCAGGGCCGGTTCTGGCAGGCGTGGACGGCAGCCCGGAGGCGCTGGCCGCGGTGGACAGGGCGGCTTCCATCGCCCAGGCGCTGGGCTGCCCGCTCCAGGTCGCCGCGGCCTACGACCCCGACCTTCACAAGGCCGTGTTCGGCGCCATGGCCCGCTCGCTGTCGCCCGAGCGCCAGGCCCAGGTGGGCCTGAGCAGGCAAGAGGCCCTGCACAAGACGTTCATTGACGACGGCCTCGCGAAGCTCTACCAGGGCTTCCTCGACCAGGCCGCGGCCCGCGCCGCGGCCCTGGGGGCGCGCCCCACGGCGTTGCTTCTCCGAGGCAAGGCCTACCGTGTGCTGACGGACCACGCTGGCGCCATCGGCGCACGGCTCATGGTGGTCGGGCGGTTCGGGCATCACCGCGGCACGGCGGATATCGGCTCGAACGCGGAAGCGGCCGCCCACCTCGCTCCGTGCAGCGTGCTGGTGACGGCGCCCGCCGCCGACTCGGCGCAGCCGGTCGAGGGCTCCGAGCTGGCGTGGGACGCGGAGGCCCTGGCGCGCCTCGAGCGCATCCCCGCCTTCGCCCGGCCGATGGCGAAGCAAGGCATCGAGCAGCACGTACGGGCGCGGGGGGGGCAGCGCGTCACGCTCGAGGACGTGCGCGAGGTCGGGAGTCGCATGGGCATGAGCGGCCAGGAGGCGAGCCGGAATGTCTGACCCGCCCGAGGCCCAGGAACTCGTGCTTCGCAAGGTGCGCCCCCTCGCGCCCCCGTTCCACCGGCACATCGCGCGCGGAAAGCTGCTGGGCCAGACGTGCCGCGTGGGCGATCGCGTGGTGGTCTACGAGGTCGTGGCCACCGTGCCCGGGGGGGATGTGCGGGTGACCAGGGAGACCATCCTGCGGTTCGAGTAGGATCGCCGCGAACGCTGGGAGCCCGCCGGTGGTCGCCATCGAGGCCCACAACCTGACTTGTGAACACGCCCCGGGACGCGGCGTGTGCAGCGTGTCGCTCGCCGTGAACGCCGGCGAGTGCTATGCCGTGCTCGGCCGCAACGGCTCTGGCAAGAGCACCCTCACGCGGCTCCTGCTGGGGCTCGAGCCGGTCGGGGGCGGGAGCCTGGTCGTCCTCGGCCTGCCGGTGGCTCGCGGCTCCCGCTCTCACTTGGGCCGGCTCGGGGTGTGCCTGGACACGAGCGCTCACTGGGAGGCGTTGTCGGGCTGGCAGAACGCCTGCTTCGTGGCCCGGGCCTATGGCCGGAGTGGCCGGGCCCTGGAGGGCCGCCTCGCGCGGCTGTTCGAACGCGCGGGCCTGGCCCCGTACCGCGATGAGCCGGTGGCCACGTACTCGTTCGGCATGCGGCGCAAGCTCGCCCTCGTCGAGGCTCTGTGCCATGAGCCCGACCTCGTGGTGCTCGACGAGCCGACGGCCGGCGTGGACGAGCACTTCCTCGTTGCACTCGCCGAGCTGCTGCGCGAGCGGGGCGCGCGCGGGCAGACCACCTGGCTCGCGAGCAACGACGTGGAGTGGGCGGCCTGCGTGGCCTCGCGGGTGGCGTTCCTCGAGGCGGGCCGCCTCGAGGTCGAGGGCACGCCCGAGGCTCTGGTTCGCGAAGTCTCGCCCCTGTGCGAGGTGCACGTGACCCTCGCCGGCGGGGTGCGGGTGCCTCCGCCGCCCCTCGAGGGCGTGCGCGCGTTCTCGCAGGAAGGCACCTCGCTGCGCGCGCTGGTGGGCGAGGCGAGGCAACTGCCGCGCCTGCTCGAGCACGTGGGCGCGGCGGGGGCCGAGGTGGCGAGGGTCGAGGTGACGCGCGCCACGCTGCGCGATGCCTTCCTCCTCAAGACGGGCAGGGAGCTGCGGCCGTGACGCCCTCGAACGTGCTGCAACTGGAGCTGGCGGCGGCGTTCTCGAGCCGCCGGGCGCTCGCCCTCCGGGTGGGCGTGGCGCTGTTGCTGGGGCTGCCGTTTGTGTTCGCCCCGATGCCCCTGCGGGCGCGCGTGGGGGGCCTGTGCGTCCTCACCGTGTTCGTCGCGTTCTTCGGGGCGGCGGTGGGCCTGGTGCGACGCCGGGCCGAAGGGCAGTGGACGCGGCTGGCGCTGCTCCCGATCCCGCGCGGCGTGGTGTGGTCGGACCTCTTGCTCGCGGGCAGCGTGGTGGACCTCGTGCAGATGGCGCCCGCGCTGGGGCTTTACGCCCTCGTCCACAGCCGGGCGACGATGGGGGGCGCCGTGCTGGGCGCCGCCGCTGCGCTGTGCGCGAGCCTGGTGGCGCTCAACGCCCTGGGCATGCTGCTGGCCGTGGCGGTGCAGACGAATGCCGAGGTGCACCTGGCCGCGGCCCTGGGCGCAGGGGCGCTCGTGTTCTTGTCGGGCCTGGTGCCGACTGCGGGGCCGCTGGCCGGAGTCGTGGCGGCGGCCTCTCCATTCAGCCCTGTGGCATGGCTCGAGCGTGCGTTGAGGGCATTGGCGGCCGACCCATCGAGCGTCGGGCACTATCCTGTTCTGGCGGGCAGCATGCCGCTGCTCATCCTGGCGGCCTGGGTGGCGGCTCGCACCGTGCGCGGGCCGCGCGAAAGCGAGGAGTGAGATGAACCAGTTCGAGAAGACCTATGTGGCCCTGGGCTTCGTGGCGCTGGCGCTGATCGAGTTTGCGACCGCGATGCGGGTGTTCGGCTGCAAGGGGGACCCCTCGCCGCGCGCCCGCCTGCTCATGCGGGCGCACCGGATCGGCGGCTATGTGTTTCTGCTCTACGCGCTGTATCTCGCCTGGATCGGCTACGACATGATGGCGCGTTATTTCGCGGGGGGCAACTACGCCGCGAGGTTCGACGCGCGGGTGTTCACGCACGCCTTTCTCGCCCTGTCGCTGATCGCCGTGCTCGTGCTGAAGATCGCGTTTGTTCGCGTGTACCGCGCCTACCGCCCGTACGTGCCGCTGCTGGGGATTCTCGTGGCGGTGGCCGCCGTGGTGATCTGGTTGATCGCCGGCGGCATGTTCCTGGCGATCATGGGCGGAGCGAAGACGGTCACGGGCGCGGCGGGGCTTGTGCCGGGGGCGCTGGCGTAGCGGCGGGGGCGGCGGCAGGGCGCCGCCATCGGTGGATGAAGAACGCGTAGAGCATCACGAGCCAAAGGATGCTGGCGAAGGCGACGGCGCCGATCTGCCAGCCGCTGGGCTTCGGCAGGTCGTAGAGGCCCAGGTACAGCGCATCGTCGGGCAGCTTCACGCCCTGCTTTTCCTCGAAGATGCTGCGGATGCGGTAGGAGAAGGGCTGGTAGCGGAAGGCGCGCAGCTTGCCCACGAAGCGGGTGAGCTGCCGCCACTCGTCGGTGACCTTGTCATAGGTCTTGACGACGATGCGGTGGCCGTAGGGGTCGAGGGTGAAGTACGTGAGGTCGAGGCCATAGCGGCGGTAGATGAATGCCTTGTCGAAGTTCGGCGTGGCGGCGATGGAGACGAAGGTGGCCGAGCGGAAGCGCCCGGGCGTGAGGTCGGCGGGCGACTCGATCATCACGGGGGTCTTCGGGCCGAAGTCGTAGGCGAGCTCGGGAATCTGGAGCACGAGCAGCCAGCCGACGAAGGCCAGGGCGAGGAGCTTGAGGCAGGTGAGGACCACGCGCCCGACGAGCCGCATCAGCGCCCACCATAGAAGAACCCGGCCACCAGCAGCGCCAGGATGAAGGCGATCGAGAACAAGGTGAAGCCGAGCCATACCCAGACGGTCCACACGACCCAGCGCTGGTCGTCGGCGGGTTTCGTGAGGGGGTAAGGCTCGAACATGGCCTCCAGCTCCTCTTCTTTGAAGAGGGGCACGGGGGTCACGAACCAGTTGAGCTTCCTCACGCCGTCCCTGTAGGCCTCGAGCCTGGGGTCCTCGGCCGGGGGCGGCGTGGCTTCAGGCTTGGCGTTGTCGTCGGGCATGGCGGGTCCTGCCTAGTAGGGCCTGGCGGCCTCGAGGTGCTCCACGATGAGCCGGGCCTCGTCGTTGGAGAGTTTGAGGCCATAGGCGCGCATCTGGCTCACGATCAGGCTCCAACGGTCGGTGAGCCTGTAGTTCTTGACCCGTTCGAGGGTGTGGCAGCCTGAGCAGTGGACGCGGATGAGGGCTGCGGAGTCGAGGAGCTTCTGGCCCACGCCGCCCGCCTGGATGAGCGCCCCTTTGGGCGGGGCCTTGGCCGCCGCGAGTTCCTCGGGTGTGAAGACGTCCTCAGGCCGCTTGTGGACCATGAGCACGGGCTGGCGGTGCTCGGGGATGTAGACGTGGTCGTAGTGTGAGTAGCGGTTCACGAAGCGGGGGCGCGCGGCCTCGCGCACGTAGCCGCCCAGCATGACCGTGAGGAACGAGAGCGCGCCCATCAGGAGGAAGAGGGCGCGGCCCGAGCCCCGGTGGAAGCGCACAAGGTGCCCAGCCAGCAGCATGCCCGCCGCTGCCACCCCGAGCATGGCGAAGAAGAACTTCCACGTCATGATCATGCCCATGCCCAGGTAGTAGAGCAGGTAGAAGAGGGCCAGGCTCCAGACGAGCACGAGGGGCAAGGCGAAGCTGGCGCCCTGGCGCTTGCTGGCGTCGCGGAAGTAACCCAGGGCGAGGCCGAACATTCCTGCCACGAGGAGCTGCTTGAGCCACCACCAGTCCATGCCTAGCGCCACCACGTCGCCCTGGCCCCACATCAGGTTCACATAGGCCTCGTTGGCCTCGTACTTGAGCACATGGGCGTAGAAATAGCCCACGATCGGCAGGCCGAGGAAGCACAGGAACCCCGTGTAGAAGGCGCACCGGCCATTGTCCTCGTAGTACCTCTTGACCTTCTCGCGGTGTGTGAGGTAGTGCATGATCCCGCAGAGGGCCGCCACGGTGAACCCGCCATAGGCCACGTTGGCCAGCGCCCGATGGGCCGTGAGCATGAGGAACGACGGGTTGTAGAAGCCCATCCTGTCCCAGCCGTCAATCAGGCCCCCCACGGTGGCCTGGCCGGTCTGGTAGCCCGGCGTGAGCATGAAGCCGCCGATACCGTTGATGAGGTAGAACTGGAGCAGGAACAGGGGGGTGAGCAGCGCGCCCAGGAAGATGTGCAACTTCTTGTGACCCCACATCTTCTGCCAGAAGAAGTAGTGGAACGTCACGGTCGTGGCGAGGAGGAAGAAGATGAACTCCTCGACGATGAGGGTCCAGAACTGGTGGACGAAGAGCTGGCTCCAGAACTGCGGGAACAGGCCGCTGAGTGAGAAGATGAGGCCGATGGCGACGATGGTGCCGATGTTGTAGATGCACACGTGAACCAGTTGCATGCGGCGGGCCAGGAGGTCGTAGCGGCGGTCGCGATGGCGGTAGCCGACGATCTGGAGCACGGTGACGAGAGCGGCCAGGCCAATCGAGAGCGACGCCACGGCGGTGTGGAGGAGGCCCGTGAAGCCGATGGTCCACTTGGCGCCGAGGAGGGGCACGTCAATCGCCGTCGCACTCATCGGTAGTACCTGTCCAGATAGCGCAGGAGGCGGTCGCGCTCATCGGCGTCCTTCCCGACGCTGCGATGATTGGCGTCGCCCAGGATGTCGGCCCAGGTCCGGCGATGGTCATAGCGGTTGAACTCGTTGATCGTCCTGTGGTGGCACTGCACGCAGCGGTCGTAGAGCAGGAAGCGGTCGCGCTCGCGGGGCAGGGCCTCGGGCTTCTCGAGTTCGCCGTAGACGGTGTGGGGGTTCTTGGCCCCCTCGCGCACCATGCCGCCGATGCAGAAGGCGAAGAAACTGGCGAGGCCGGCGGCGAACATGGCCCACTTCCAGCCCTTCGTCTCCACGCTCCACCTGCCACGGATGCCCCAGAGCAGCGCTGCCAGGGCGGCGAGCAGCGCCGTGTAGGCCCCGCGCCACACCCAGGGTGAATCGCCCAGCCACTTCAGCGGCGGGTGAATCGTGAGCACGACCCACAGGAGCCCCAGCCCGGCCGTGAGCCCCCACAGCAACAGGCGACTCTGGTAGCGCAGGAAGACGTAGGCGCCGCCGATGGCCACGAACACCCCGATAAGCGCCACCTTAGCGATGAACATCCAGGCCTGATGGCCGCCCATGATCGCGTGGAAGGCCACGGGCGCGTGCCGCCCGATCACCTGGGCGTAGAACCAGCCGATCACGGGCATCCCGAAGAAGGCGAGCAGCCCGATCGTGAAGGTCAGGTGCGACGCCCAGTTGTAGTAGGCCCTGTCCTCCGCAGGCTTCTTTCCCACGGCCCGCAGGCCCAGCACGCCCCCCGTCACCATCATGGCCCAACTGATGTTGCCCACGAAGCGGTGTGAGAACAGAAAGGGCAGGCTGGGGTTGAAGAAGGCCTGGGGCGACCAGGCCACCGGCTCGTCCACCCCCGGCAACGCGCGGCTCGCCGTCAGCATGTAGCCGCCCACGGCGTCCCACACGAGCTGCACCATCAGGCCCCAGAAGGCGGCCACCGCCCCCAGAAAGATGTGGAGGCGCTTGTGGTTCACGCTCCAGTTCCACAGCAGGTAATACAGGAGGAACAGGAAGAGGACCTCGAAGATGAAGAATACGAACTGGGCCATCAGCGGCCAGAAGAAGAGGTTGGACCAGCGCGACCAGAACTCGGGATAGGTGCCCATGATCCACATGGGGATGCCCGTGCCCAGGGCTGCCCCCGGCGAGAAGAGCGTGAGCGAGAACCAGATGAGCCCCACGGCCAGGCGGTCGTAACGCGCGTCGCGCCGCCGCCACCCGATGTACTCGAAGACCGGCGCCAGCACCATGCAGGCGGTGATGTACGTGGCGAGGGGGATGTGCGAATAGGTGATCTCTTCGATCCATATCCAGCGCGGGAAAATGGGCGGGTCTATGACCGGCAGGTCCATGCGTCCACTCGCTCCGCTACAGGAAGGCCGACCCCAGAAGTGTAGCATGAGCCGCGTGGGGTGGCAAGCGCTTCGCGCGCCCGGGGGCGGGTCGTGCCCGAGCCGGCTCCGGCGAAAGCTACTCCACCTGCGCCCGGGCCTCGGCGCGGGCGCCGCTGGCGATGTCGTGAGCCGTGAGCAGATACGAACCCGTCGGCTCGTTCAGCGCCAGGGGAATCCTGAAGGCGGCCGTTCCGCCGCGGGTCTCCAGAGTCTGGCCCAGGTAGCGGACCGCCTGGCCGTCGGGCCGCGTCACCTGAAGATGGATGAAGTGGCGCACCGGCCGGACCAACGGTCCGCCGCTCCTCTCCACGCGGACGCGTCCCTCGATGGTTCCACCGCGCCGGGCCGGCGCCTGTCTGAGGCCAATATCCAGGCCCTTCACAGAGTACGGGAGGATGCTGAAGAGCCGGACATCTGCGGCGGCGAGCTGGACTCGCCAGGTTGGTTCGGGGCCAACGTGGCGGCCGTTGAGCATGTCGTAGACGTGGCCCGGCCGCGGCGCGTGGACGATGACTTCGCTCTCGCCCTCGAGCTTGGCCTTGCGCTGCTTGGTGAGGCCGATGTAGCAGGCGCGCCCGTCGGCGTGAACCGAAGCGTCGAGGCCGGGCAGCCAGCGGCCGTCCGGGCAGTCCACCTGCACAGGCGGCTCGATCTTGTGAGCCTTCAAGATGGCGGCGAGGAGGGTCCCGACCAGGCGGTTGTGGCCCGGCTCGCCCGTGTAGGCGTAGAGGTGCTCGGGCGTGGGGTAACCGCGGTAGTAGTTGAAGGGGATGTTGAGGCAGACGGCCGACCCAGCCCCCACGTCGTGGCACGTGACGAGAGGGATGCCCTCGATCTCGCAGAGCGCCTTGGCCCCGTGGATGACCACGGCGGGGTCGGCGGGGAATTTCTGCGCGGGGGTCTCGATGGCCACGCCCTTGTAGTCGCCGCGGATCGAGCCTGTGACCATTCGCCGGCCGAGTTCCTTCTTCCACGTGAGGCCGAAGAGGGCGGAGATGGCGGCGTTGTTGCCAACTCGGCCGCTCTCGTCGGCGAGGCCGGGGCGGGCGTCGGCGATGAGGAGTCCGCCGCGTCGGACGAAGCGTGTCAGCTCCCGCGCCTCCTCCTCGCCGATGGCCAGCGACAGGGGCATGATGAGCGCCTTGTAGCCGCTCAGGCCGCCCTTCTTGATCTGCTCGTTGGCCAGCATCGTGTAGGGCTGGCCGACCTGGTCGCGGAGAATCTGGAGGAGGAAATGGAAGGCAAAGGGCCGCTCGCCGCCGAAGTCGGGCACTTGCGGGCAGAGCAGGCGGCTGGGCACGGAGTAGTGGAGGGCGATGCCGCCGTAGTCGCGGCGGGCGCGGGTGAAGACGTGGTAGTAGCCGCTGCGAATCGTCGCCAGGTCGCGGGCGTACTGCTGGAGCGTGGCGACGGGCGTGAGGCCGGGGCTGATGCACGACTCGTTGCCCGGCGGCGTGAGCTGGTAGAACCAGGTGCTCGTGAAGCCGCGGAGCAGGCCGTGCCAGACCCGCCAGTGGTGCCACTCGGTGTCGGTGAGCTCCTCGCCGCGGCAGAAGGCGTTGTAGAGGTAGCCGCCGTATTCGAGGCCGAGGAAGGAGTTCGGCTTGGCGAACGAGCGGGCGTCCTCGTAGGGCAGGATTTCGCCCTCCTTGCCGTAGGGGGCGAACATCTCGAACTCCTGCATGAACGTGTACCAGTCGTGCCCGCAGGTGGACATCGGCCACATCGGGCAGTCCACCCCCACGCGGGCGTGGGGGTCGAACGCCTTGATAACCGCGCGGGGGCGGCGGGCCATGTCGTTGAACGCCTTGTAGTTGCTCAGCCACTGGTCAATCCAGCGGCTGAAGTTGCCCGTGGCCTTTGCCTGCTCGAGGTAGTCCTTCTCGAGAATGAGCTTGCCCTTGTGGGCGGGGCCTCCGTGCCCCGCGTCTCCGCTCCCCCTCTTGATTGGAAACACCTCGTCGAAGGAGGCGTAGGCCGTGTCCCATTGCTTGTTGAGCGCCGCGATGGTCTTGTAGCGTGCCCGTAGGAAGTTGCGGAAGTCGGCGATGCGGCCGGGCAGCTCATCGCCGCCGCCATAGTCAATCTCGTCGCCGCAGTAGTAGGCCACGGGGTCGAAGGGGAGCTGTTCCTTGAGCTTCTCTGTCGCCTCGTGTTGTTTCTGGACTTCTTCTGGCTTCAGGTCGAAGGCGTGGCGCGGGAGGCCCGAGTAGCCGGGGAGGGCCACCGTGTCGGCGGCCTCGAGGGTGTCATGCGTCACCCGCATCCCCCGCCCCGCATCGAAGCCGAGGCCGGCCAGCACGCGGGCGTAGACGTTGCCGGCGTGGTCGCCGGGGGACCCCGCCCAGCCGACGAAGAAGAAGCGGTCCCAATCGCGCCGCACGACGGTAAAACGCGCGACGGCAGAGTCGAGGGTTGCCTTGCCCGACCTTATCTCGGCCCTCATCCGGCCGAGGGTGGTGGCGAAGGACTCGATTCTGAAGCTGGCCTCGACTTGTTCAGCACCTTTGGCCGGCTTCACGTCTCTCCGGTCGAGGATGCGGTCGCAGTTATCGAGAAGCTCGAAGCGCACGCTCGCCCAGTCGGGCGGCGGACACGAGATGGCCGCGGTCGCCCTCAACTGGGCCGCCTTGCCGTCGGCCACGTCAATCCAGGTCGGGGAGAGCTTTAGCTCGCGAATCCGTAGCGTTGAGGCAACGGTCAAGGCCGAGGTCGCCCAGTTCGCGTTCCCCTTGGCGTCGCTCACGACTACATCGAGGAAGTAGGAACCCGCGGGCAGCGTTGGCAGCGGGAACCGCACGGCCCCAGTGCCATCGAGCTTCACCTCCTGTCTGGCCTCGTGGCAAGCTCGAAGGATCGCCTCGTTCTGGCGCGGGCCTGGGGCCGCGATGGGCTGGGCAGGCGCGACAAGCAGCCGCTCGGGGCAGCGAATGGTAAGCGAGACTGTGTAGTCACCTCCGCCGGCGAGGCGGAAGCCGAGCTCGCCCGCCGCTCCCTGCGCAGCCTGGGTGGCAAGAGGGAAGTCCTCCAATCGCGCGTCCGGCTCGCGGCCGGCGGCCCAGAGCATGGCCTTGATGGCGAAGGACTGGTAGTACTCGTAGTGCAGGTCGTTGCGGTCAGGGGCGTTGGCGAAGAGGCCCCAGCCGGTGGCGAGGGTGAGGCGCATGACGCGGCCCTTGCCGAACTGGAAGAGGGCGGCCACCTTGCGGTGGTCCTTCACCTTGTCCTTCTCGGTCAGGCGGAAGCCGGGGAGCGCCGCGTAGGGGATGCCCTGGGCGAGAATCGGCGGTGGGTCCGTGATAGGCGTCGCGGTGAGCTCCTTCTCGAAGGCGGGGTCGAGCAGTGGTTTCTTCTCGCCCTCCTGGGCGACCTTGCGGGGCGGGATGGCCGTGTAGATGAGGCCGGTGCCGGCCTGGACCATCGCCTTCAGCTTGTCGGCAACGACTTCATAGAAGACGCTCTCCTCGACCGGGCCGAGGATGATGGCGTCGTAGGTGCCTTGGAGCGCCTTCGTGAGGTCGGCCACGATGTCCTCGCGCCGCATGCCCTTGGTGGGCGGGAAGAAGGGCTGGCGAAGCTGGTCGCGGGTGAAGTCGAGGAAGTCGCTGAAGACGACCGTGGCGTCCACGTCGGCCCGCTGGAGCAGCTCGACGGTGTCGCGCTGGGTGACGCGGGGTTGGATGATGAGGAGCTTGAGGCGGCCGCCCGCGAGGGGCTTGGCCCAGGGGATGCAGGGGGTCACAAGCTCTGTGTTCAGGCGGTACCACTGCTCGGGCATCACCATCAGGCGGCCGGCGTTGTTCCACCAGCCGCCGTTGAGGCCCTGGGTGACGACCTCGGCTTTGCCGGTGCTAACCTCCCGAAGGTTTGGAACCTTCGGGAGGTCAAGGTCGTTCGTGCAGTCCCACGTCGCGTCCGAGCGGATCGGCAGCTTCCGCCCATCGGCCAGCTCGATCCCGCCCACCACGAAGAGGCCGGCGTACCAGTTCTTCGTCCGCGCCTTGACGAGGATGCGGTTCTTGCCCTGGACGAGGGAGGGCTTGATGTCGTAGGTCTCGAGCGTGAGCCAGAAGTCGTCGGCGCCGACCTGTTTGTCGTTGACGAAGAGGGTGTAGAGGCTCTCCGCCGTGACTCGCAGGGAAGCGGTCTTCACCTCGCCCTGGACGTCGACGTCGCGCCAGAAGGAGAACTCGGCGTTCCGCAGCGGCGGGGCGATCGCGTTCGTGTCCTTGTCGCCCCAGATCCAGCAGGCCTCGTCGAGCGGGTCCGGCTCGGCCGCGGGTGCTGCCGACGCGCAGAGCGCGAACGCCAGGTGAGTCGCCAACCGCATGGTTCGCATGGGCTTGACCTCCACGGAGACGGCTGTCCTGCGCCGACGGGCGCCCTGGGATGCCGCTGTGGCCGCCGAGCCTGGGGCGGTGGCGAGGGAGTGCGGCCCACGCCCGGAGCTCAGGGCGCGATCAGGACCGGTTCCGACGGCTCGTGCCGGGGCGCGACCTCCACTCTTACGCGGCCGTAACCCGCCCCGTCGAGGATGCGCCAGACGGTGTCCTGGGCCAGAGCGGGCTCGTTCCTGTCCTTGCTCAGGTGCCCGAGCATGACGGTGGGGGGCGGCGCGTGGCTGTGGTGGAACGCCTGCGCCAGCAGCGCTCCGCACTTCGGGTTGCTCAGGTGGTAGTAGGCGTTGGGCTGGGGGTGGCGTCGCAGAAGCTCCGGGTCGTGGTTGGCTTCGAGATAGATGAAATCCGCGTCGTCGAACCACGGGCGGAGGCCATCCCAGTCCCAGAAGTCTGTCGCGACGACGGCCTTGCGCGCGATGCCTTGGCGCAGGCAGGTGATCTCGAAGCCGTAGGTGACGCAGTCGGGATGGTGTGGCACCTCGAAGGCCCGAATGGCGAACTCGCCGATGCGGAGGGGCTGTTCGGCGAACCCGTGCAGGAGGAGGTGATCGAAGGGCCTGCCGGAGAAGTGCTTGTTCCGGAGGGCACGTGTCTGGGTGCCGGATACCCAGAGGGGAACGCCCAGCTCCTCGATGGCGCGCAGGGCATAGTGATGAATGTGGTCGGTGTGCAGGTGAGAGACCACCACGCCGTCCGCCTTTGGCAGGATATCGCCGAGGGTGCCCCTGCCCCCGGACAAGGTGCGGAAGCCCGCATCGATGAGCAGCGTGGTGGCGCCCGTAGTGAAGAGCAGGCAGTTGCCGGAGCTGCCGCTGCGAATGGATTGGAAGTGGAAGCCCAAGGGAGCGTCCCTGCTCAGTTCCGTTGCCCGAGTCTGCGCAGGTCGTCACGGACATCGATCACGGAGAAGAAGACGGCCATGCGCTGGTTGTGGCGCAGGATGCCGATGGACTGCATGTCGGCCTCGGAGACGGCCCAGCGGCCGACCATGTAGAGCGTGCCCTTGCCGTCCGTGATGAGGTCGCCCGCCCACATGGGCTTGCGGCCTGCCTCATCGGTGATCTCGCCGTGGTCGAAGTGCTCGGCAGGCTTCTCGACGGCCGCGCTCATGAGACGCAGCGGGGCGTCGGGCTTCTCGCGCAGCGTCCAGTAGAACCGCCCGCCGCCGAGGGCGAAGCACTCGATGCGCTGGAGCGGGTCCACATCGCACAGCGGGGTGAAGGTCTTCGGGCCGCGGGGGGCCTCGCGGGAGTCGAAGACCCACATCTTGCCGGCCATGATGATGAGCGCGCGGTCGGCGTCGAGGGGCTGCGCGGCCTTCCAGGGGTCCTTGGTGCCCGAGGCGGTGGCGGCTTCGGGCAGCGCGTCGGGGAAGGTCTCGACCTTGCCCGTGGCCGCGCGGCCGACGCAGAGCGTGCGCTCGTAGCGCGTGGTGAGCCAGCAGTCGCCGCGGGCGTCCACGAAGCAGGCGAACGACGGCGGGCCGTGGTCCTTGCGGTTGGTCCAGGGGGCGACGAGGCCGGCGTCGTGCTTCTTGCCTGACGCGATGTCTACGCGGTAGAGCCGCGAGCCTTCGCCCTCGTAGAAGGGGGTGACGTAGAACCAGAGGCTCTTGCGCGGGGCGTCGAGGCCGAGGCAGCAGTAGTTGGTGAAGTTGGGGTGGATGACGCCGAAGTCGCGGAACTTGCCCGTGGCGAGCTGGTAGCCGACCAGGTGGCCGCCGGTGTAGGCCTTGCGGCCTTCCTCGGTGTAGTTGGCCAGGTGGGTGCCGAAGTAGAGCCAGCCGTCCTGCTCCACGATGGGGCTGTGGATTTTGCCCTGCGGCGGTGTCTTGGCCGGGTCTTCGCCGCAGAGGGTCGTGATGTTCTCCACCAGGAGCTTCAGCGTGCCCGTCTTCGGCTCGTAGCGGAAGAAGGCGGCGCCGAGCTCCGGGTTGTGCGACCCGCCGCCGACGTAGACGTTGCCGTCTGAGGCGGCGATCGTCCCCTGCCACTGGCCGTCGAGCAGGCGGATGTGGCGGTTGAGGGCGTGGTTGGCCAGGCGCACGCGGCGGGGTGGGGCAGGGGGCTGAGTCGGCGTTTCGCCCGCCGTGGCGAGCGCCGTGGCGGCCATGGCGGCCAGGATGGCAGCCTTCGCTCTGGGTCTCATGACGCTTCTCCTGTTGCTGCGGCGTCTGGCTCGCCTGGCATTGTAGCCGATTGGCGAGGGCCGTCAACTGGACTTTTCGCTCGAGTGATGCCCTCTCGCCCCGCCGCAAGTTGGCCGAGTGTGGGAGGTTGTGGCTGATTACAAGCTTTTACAATTTCGGGGGCCGTTATTTTCGGGGGGTCATGCCATTGTACATATGGAGGGGAGAAGGCTCGACGCGCGCGAACCCGGGCCTTGTTCCCTCGTAGGCAGCGCGCTCCGAGGCGGCCGGCCAAAGCATGACCAAACGAGTAGCGACAGGCCGCCGTACCTGCTCTTTGACAATTCGGTTCCGCGACCTCCCGCAGGCTCGCACCCTGCGGGAGGTCTGCCCCGGCAGGCGATGAGGCGCCCTGTTACCCTCCCGAAGGCATTGGAGCCTTCGGGAGGGGCAGGGGGCGCCGCTCGACCCTTCCCCTCCCCCCTCCCTTGAAGGGAGGGGAGTGGCCAACCCCTCTCCCTCGCAGGGAGAGGGTAGGGTGAGGGTTGGACTACCAGATGAGGGCGTCACCACGGCTGGAGGGCCACACTCCTCGACCGGGTTGCGCGGAGACGTGCGGAGGCGTACAATCGCGCCCAATGGACACCGCGCGTTCCCACGAACCGTTCATCGCCACGCGCGGCCTCACGCGCGAGTACCGCGTGGGGCCGGCCGTGGTGCGGGCATTGGCCGATGTCAGCCTCGACGTGCGGAGGGGTGAGTTCCTCGCCGTCCTCGGCGTGAGCGGCTCGGGGAAGTCCACGCTGCTGCACCTCCTGGGTGGGCTCGACACGCCCACGGCCGGCAGCGTGCTGGTGAACGGGCGCGACCTGGCCACCTTCACGTCGTACGAGCGCACGGTCTATCGCCGCACGGTGGTGGGGTTCGTCTTCCAGTCGTACTACCTCGTGCCGAGCCTGACGGCGGAGGAGAATGTGGCTCTGGCGCTCACGTTCCAGGGCACGTTCGGGCGCGAGGGCCGGCGGCTGGCCGACGAGGCGATCCGCCGCGTGGGCCTCGAGCACCGCGCCCGCCACCGCCCCAGCCAGCTCAGCGGCGGCGAGCAGCAGCGGGTGGCCCTGGCGCGCGCCATCGTGCATACCCCGCCGCTGCTCCTGGCGGATGAGCCGACGGGGAATCTCGACAGTGCGACGGCTCAGGAGGTCGTGTCGCTCATCCAGCGGATCCACCAGGAGCTGGGCACGACCGTGGTGATGGTGACCCACGACCAGGAGATGGCCGCTCGCCTGGCCGACCGCGTGGTGCGCCTGCGCGACGGTCGCCTGGCCGACACAGGAGCCGCCGGCCCATGAGAATCTGGCGGATCATCCTCCTCGCGATCGGCAGCCTGCGGCGCACGCCGCTGCGCGTGGCCCTCACGGCGCTGGGCGTGGCCATCGGCAGCAGCGCGCTCGTGTCCATGATCGCCTTCGCCCTCGGCGTCCAGCGGCAGGCCGAAACGCCCTTCCGCGCCCTGGGCCTTGTCAACGTGATCCGCGTGTCGCCCAAGAAAGACAAGGACGGCGGCCGCGGGCCGGCGCTGGAGGATGCGGCCCTGAGGCGCATCGAGGCGCTGCCGGGCGTCGAGGCCGCCTACCCCGATTTCCGGGTGCGCGGCCTGAAGATCGTCCGGGGCGACAAGATGACGAGCGTGGTGGCGATCGGCCTGCCGCGCGACGTGCCGCTGCCCGGCACCGCGGGCGACCTGCTGGTCGCGGGCGAGTATTTCACCCCCGGCGCGAAGCCCGAGATCATCCTGGGCACCCAGGTGGCACGCGACCTGGGGTTGGACACGCCGCAGGAGGCCCTCGGCGCGACCCTGAGGCTCGAGACCTCGGGCCTCTCGCCCGGCGAGGCCGCCAAGACCTTCACGTTCGAGCGCAAGGACCTCGCGGTCAGCGTCGTCGGCGTGTACGATCTGCCGAACCTCCTGGCCGGGAAGATGAGCGGCGCGGTGCTGCTGCCGGTGGACCTGATGCGCCAGATTCCCGGCGTCGAGTCCGGGTCGCTTCTGGACCGCCTGAAGCTGGGCTCGGACCCCACGCAGCCCGGCTATCCCGAGGTCACGGTGCGCGTCCGCCGCCATACCGATGTCGCCCCCGTGGACAAGGCGATTCAGGCGATGGGCTTCCGCACCCGCACGCTGCTGAGCCGGCTGGAGGACCTGCGGACGTTCTTCCTCTTTATGGACGTGCTGCTGGCGGCGGTGGGCACGGTGGCGCTGCTCGTGGCGGGGCTTGGGATCATCAACACGCTGCTCATCTCGGTGCTGGAGCGCTACCAGGAGATCGGCCTCTGCAAGGCCATCGGCGCCTCGGACGGCGATGTGTTCGTGCTCTTCCTCACCGAGGCGGGGGCGATTGGGCTGGTCGGCGGGGCGGCCGGGCTGGCGCTGGGGCGGGCCGTGTGCTGGGGCCTGGAGCTGGCGATCAACTCGTACGCGCGCACGCAGGGCATCACGGCCTACCTTGAGGTGTTCGCCTTCCCGCTGTGGCTGGTGACGGCCACGGTGCTGTTCTCGGTGGGGATCAGCGTGCTGGCGGGCGTGTATCCCGCGCTGCGTGCGGCGCGCACCGACCCCATTCGCGCTCTGCGGCGCGAGTGAGGGGCCTCACCTGAGCGGCGTCGCGTCGAGGGTGGTGGCATCCACGCGCACGGCCTGGAGGGCGCCCTGCCTGCTGAGGTTGCACAGCGTGGCCCACACCACGTCGCGCGCCGCGTCGTAGGCCAGCCCCAGGTCCACGCTGGAGCCGGCCTTGCCGGCGTTGATGAAGTCGGCGCCCGCCATCGGCGCGCCCAGCCAGCGGTTGCCGGCGCCGTCGTAGAAAGGCACCACCAGCTTGCCCTCGCGCTCCAGCAGGTAGCCGAGCATCACCAGGTCGCCCTTCGGCAGGTAGACGGCCTCGCGCGCGAAGCGCTTCGCGGCGATGGCCTCGCGGCCGGCGGGGTCGAGCTTCGTCACCGCGCCCGTGGTGAGGTCGCAGGCCCACATCTGGCCGACCGCCTCGTTGCCCTTCTCGGGCGTGGTGGTGAACAGCAGGCGGTTGCGCCGGCTGTCGTAGGCGAGCGTGGAGCCGTCGCACACCGTCATGGGCAGCGGCTCGCCCGAGGTCTTCAGTTCCTCCCAGTTCTTGCCGGCCTTGAGGCGCCAGAGGCCCGTCACCGACTGGCGTTGCCGCGTCTGCGCCCAGCAGACCACGCCCTGCGGCGTGGCGCACAGGTAGTTGGTGTACTTGCTGGGGTGGAACGGCAGGTCGGCGAACTTCTCGGCGAACGGCCAGGTGCGCGTGGCGGGGTCGTAGAAGAGGGTCATGTGGCCCTTGATGTAGACGAGGCGCTGGATGGTCGGGTCGTATTCGTATGCCTGGTAGTTGTGGTTGCCCCAGGGCGCGCCGTTGAAGGCCCAGAGCCCCGGACCGCTGAGGTCGTAGTTGTACTCGAGGGCAAACTGCGGGCGGCAGGCGATGGTCCAGCGGCCGGCGGCGATGTCGTAGTGGGCCACGTCGTTGCCGAAGTAGCTGCTGTGGCCGCCGCCCATGTGGAGGAGCTGAGTGCGGTCGGGGTCGAGCGTCACGGTGCTCCAGCCGCCGCCCTGGCGGTTCTCGGGCCAGCGCGGGCACTGGAGCGGGGTCCAGGCGTTCGGCTTCAGGCCCTTCAGCACGGCCTCCGTCGCCGCGGGGTCGGGCGGCGGAACGTCCTTCGTGTACCACTCGGGGTCGAAGGAGCCGGTGCGGTGCTCGAGCGTGCCGGGCCTCACGCCGTGCTTCGATGTGCCCTCGGCGTCGGCGGTCGAGGCGTCGAGCGGGCAGAGCCATTCGCTGTGGGCGCTGCCCTTCTCCGTTCCCGCGCCGATCCAGAGCACGAGGTCGTCGTCGCTCGCGGCGGCCACGGCGGCGCTGTCGGCGCCGCCTCGCTCGCGGTAGTCGGCCGGGCCATCCTTGTCGTAACGGCGGATCAGCTTCCACTCGTTCGCCGCAACGTCATACGTCCACGCCTCGAAGGGCAGGGGCTTGTAGAGCGTGGCGCAGTAGGACGTGGACGAGGTGTAGGCTTTGCCGCCGAGGAGGACGAGCTTGCCGCTCCTCGGCAGGCGCAGGAGGGCGTGGCCGAAGCGGGGCGAGGGGCTGAGCGGCGGCTTGCGCTCCTCCCACGCCCGCGTCGCGCAGTCGTAGGCCCACGTGTCGGCGTAGAGCGTGTCGAGCCCGTCGCCGCCGAAGAGCACGATCTTCTTCGTCGCCGGGTCGAAGGCCATGGGCGAGAGGGCGCGCGGCGGCGGCTCGGTCTTCGCCTCGATCTTGCGCCAGGCGTTTTTCTCGGGCGAGTAGGCCCAGGTGCCCGGCGAGCCGTTCTCGGTGAGCACGCCGCAGCCGCCGAAGAGCAGAAGCTCGCGATTCACCGGGTCGGCGCACAGGGCCGACCAGCTCAGGCCCTCGCGATGGTGCTGGGTGATCGGCATGGGGCCGGGCGCGGCCTGCGTGTCCCGCCACGTTCGCTCCCCGGGGTCGTAGCAGAGCACGCGGCCGCAGAGGAGGGCGTAGACCTTGCCGTCCCACGGCGCGAGGGCGTAGTGGTGCCACATGCACATGTGGCGGCGGTTGGGGCGGACGAGGCCCTCGGCGTCGGACATGGCGAAGTAGGGGGACTTGAATTCGACGTCCTTGACGTTGCCCGTCTCGCCGCCGCGGGTCTCGGCGCCCTTGGGCAGCTCGTTGCGCCACGCGCGGGCGGCGGGGTCGAAGCTCATCACGTCGTACGGCCGCTCGCCCTTGAAATGGTGGCTCACCGCGCCGCAGAACAGCACGAACCGCTTGAGCTCGGGCGACCAGACGAGGCCGGGCGAGAAGCCTGGCCCGATGGCGTTTTCGGAGACCTTCACCCAGTCGTTGGCGGCGGACGCCGCGCCGTGAAGCAGGAGGCACGCGAGCAGTGTTGCGGTGCGCATCGCTCACTTCCTCGGCCCGAAGTGGGGCATGGGCTCGCCGGCCTCGAGCGCCCCGAGGTCGGGGGCCTTGCCCCGGAAGCCGTCGTTGAAGTTGGGCAGCACCACGCCCCTGTCAATCGCCGGGCCGTCGGGCTTGAGGCGGTAGTCGAGTTCCTCGCCCTTGAACGTGGTGCTGGGGTCGGCGGGCGGCAGGAGGCCCGAGGCGAAGACGGCCTTGGGGTCGAGCAGGATGGCGCCATGCTGGCGATAGAGGATGCCCGCGGCTCTCGCGTCGTCGGGCGTCTTGTAGCCCTTGCCGTTCCACTGGGCGAAGGGGCCGGCGAAGCCGCCGAAGCCGTCGTTGTCGAAGTCGCACGTGATCATGCGCCCTGTGGTCGGCAGTGCGGTGCCGCCCGTGCCGAGGAACAGGTTGTTGCGGGTCCAGACGTCGGTGACGGTTTCGCCGCCGGGCTGGATGATGAAGCACGGGCCGTTGCGCAGGCAGGTGTTGTGGAAGAGGAGGACGCCGCAGGTGTCGTTGTGGAGCTTGAACGGCGAGTAGGTGGCGTTGTAGATGAAGTTGCGGAAGAAGTAGAGCGGCCCGCCCTGGGACGGCTGCGCGGTGATGCCGTGGGCGACGTTCACGATGCGGTTGCGGAAGACGCGGACGTTCGTCTCCCCGTAGTCGGCCTCGAAGCCGTCGTCGGTGCACACCGTCACGTCGTTGTTGTGGATGTCGCAGGCGGACCAGTTGCCGTGGCCGGTGCCGTGGACGGCGTCGCCGAGGTTCTGCATGCGGTTGTAGGCGACCACGTGGCCGGCGCCGCTCATGTAGGTGGCGCAGGGCGCCTCGATGCCTTTCGTGCGCGGCCAGGTGGTGGGGCCGATGAACAGGTTGTCCGTGATGAAATGGCCGCGCGAGACGTTGTAGCCGCCGTTGTGCGCCGTGAAGCCCTTCTCCATCTTCTGGAACTTGCAGCGGCGGATCACCCAGTTCGAGCCTTCATGGGCGACGATGGCGTACTGGCGCCCCTGGAGCGTGAGGCCCTCGAGCCAGATGTGTTTGATCTTGCCGGCGGAGATGAGGCGGCCTTGGGTCGTGTCGTCGCCGCCGCCGTCCACGATGGCCTCGCCGTCGCCGGCGCCGCGGAAGATGATCGGCTTGCCCGGCTCGCCGCTCTTCTTGAACTCCAGCGGGCCCCTGATGAGGTAGCGGCCCTTGTGAAGGAGGAAGAGGTCGCCCGGCCCCATCGCGGCGACGGCGGCGGGCAGGCCCTTGAGGGCGTCGGCGGGGCCGTCGGCCGCGTCCTCGGGCACCACGTGGCGCACGCGCATCCCCTTCGGCTCCGTCGGCTCGCCGAGGGTGCTCATCCGCAGCAGCTTCTCCGCGTCGCCGCCGTCGGGGTCCTTGAGCGAGAGCTTCACCTCGTACTCGGTCTCGGGCGCGAGGTCCACGATGCTCCCCGCGAAGATCCAGCCGCCCGGCAGGCGGTCCGCGGGGATGCCGTTGAACGACCACTGGTTCCGCTGCTCACGCGTCGGCGTGCGCAGCGTGCGGAAGAGGGGGAAACCTTGCGTCCACGCTGTCGCCCCCGCCTTGCGGAACTGGACGGCGATGGCGGCGTTCGCATTGTCGTCGCCCCTGACCGGCCAGCGCACGGCGAGGCAGTGCAGGGTCGAGGGCTCGGGCTGCACGTCGCCGGGGATGGAGGCGTTCTCTCCCGCTCGGGCCGCCGAAACGAAGGCCGACGCAAGCGCGAGGCCCGCCAGAAGCCGTCGGAGGCGTGCTGTTGGCATCTCGGACACGGGTGTGACCTCCTTCTTCGAGACGAGGAAGAGGCGGGTTCCGCCGAAGTGCAAGGTACCGCGCCACGCGGCGGCTGTCAAGGCACGGTCGGGGCCGCGTCCTTGTGCCGCCTGTTGGTTGCGGGGAGCTGGGGGGCGCGCTGCGGACTGCGCTTGACAACTGCCCCCGGGAACATGAAGATGAAAGCATGGCTGCCGAGAGAACCGTGTCGCTGAGCGTGAACGGACAACCGAGGACGGTCACGACCGACCCCGGGCGCCCTCTGCTGGAGGTGCTGCGCGAGGACCTCGGCCTGACGGGCGCCAAGTATGCCTGCGGCGAGGGGCGTTGCGGCGCCTGCACCGTGCTGCTCGGCGGCAAGGCCGTCCGCTCGTGCATCACGCCCGTGGCCGACGCCGACGGCCAGGCAATCGTGACCATCGAGGGGCTGGCCTCGGGTGACAAGCTGCATCCCGTCCAGGAGGCATTCCTCGCCGAGGGCGCGATCCAGTGCGGCTACTGCGCGCCGGGGATGATCCTGGGCGTGGTGGGCCTGCTGAACGAGAAGCCAAACCCGACCGATGCGGAGGTCCTCGCACGGATGGAGGGCCACATCTGCCGCTGCTGCGGCTACCCGAAGCTCCTCAAGGCCATTCGCCGCGCCGTGCAGGCCGGGGGCCGGTGAGGCCGAAGGAGTCTCACGCGGAGCACGCAGAGGAGCGAGGCAACAGAGAAAAGAGGCCAGGGAGTGAAAGTGGCAGTCGGCAGCCGGCAGTCGGGAGGGGAGCGAGCGCTCAGTCGCCGTGAGTTCGTGCACGTGCTGGGCGCGGGCCTGCTCGTCTCCGTGGGCGTGGGGCCGACCTTGGCCGGCGAGCGCCGCCCGCGCGGCGGCGGACGGGGCGGGACGATCGCCGCGCGGGTGCACATCGGCCAGGACGGCGCGATCACGGTTCTCACCGGCAAGATCGAGATGGGGCAGGGCGCCCGCGCCGAGCTCACTCAAGCCGCCGCCGAGGAACTGCGGGTGCCCGCCAGCCGGATCATGATGGTGATGGGCGACACGGCCCTGGTGCCCGACGACGGCCTCACGGCCGGCAGCCGCACCACGCCCTCCACCGTGCCCGCCGTGCGTCAGGGGGCCGCGGCCGCGAGAGAGGTCCTCGTGCAGCTCGCCTGCCAGCGATGGGGCGTGAAGCCCGAGGCCGTTGAGGCGCGCGACGGCATCCTCCGCCACGCGGCGACCAACCGAACCCTCACCTACGCCGAGCTGGCCGCCAGCGACGACCTGCCCAAGGCCCTCGACCAGCCCGTGCCGGGCGGCATCACCCTGACCGCCGTGAAGGAATGGAAGGTCCTCGGCACCTCGCTGCCGCGCCCGAACGCTCGCGACCTCCTGACGGGCGCCCACAAGTTCCCGTCCGACCTGACGCGCCCGGGCATGCTCTACGGCAAAGTCCTGCGGCCGCCCTCCTACGGCGCGCGGCTCGTGTCGGTGGACCTGGCGCCCGCGAAGGCGATGAAAGACGTGGTGGCCGTGCGGGACGGCGATTTCGTGGGGGTGGCCGCGCCCACGAGCCTGCTGGCCCGCCAGGCCCTGGCCGCAATCGCCGAGAGCGCCAAGTGGCAGCCATCGCCGCACCCGTCGAGCCAGGAGGTTTTCGACCACCTGCGGCAGCGCGCGGGGGGCAGCGTGCCGAAGAATCCCTTCGCCGACGACGTGGCCAAGGCGGCCAAGGCGCTGCGCGCAACCTACCGCGTCGCCTACGTGCAGCACGCGCCGATGGAGACCCGCGTCGCCCTCGCCGAGTGGGCCGACGGCAAGCTCACCGTGTGGACGGGCACGCAGAACCCCTTCGGCTACCACCGCGAGCTGGCGGGCGCCTTCGGGCTGGGGAACGACCAGGTGCGGGTGATCGTGCCCGACTTCGGCTGCGGCTTCGGCGGCAAGCACACGGGCGAGGCCGCTGTGGAGGCGGCGCGGCTGGCCCGAGCGGCCGGCAAGCCCGTGAAGCTGCACTGGACACGCGAGGAGGAGTTCACCTGGGCCTACTTCCGACCCGCCGCGGTGATTGACATCGAGGCCAGCCTCGACGCCCAGGGCGCCCTCGCCTCGTGGCACTTCATCAACATCAACTCGGGCGGCGCCGCGGTGGACACGCCCTACCGCGCGGGCAAGGCCCACTGCCGTTTCGTGCGGTCCGACCCCCCGCTGCGCCAGGGCTCGTACCGCACCCTCGCCGCCCCGGCCAACAACTTCGCGCGCGAGTGCTTCATGGACGAGTTGGCCGCGGCCGCCGGCGCCGACCCGCTCGACTTCCGCCTCGCGCACCTCGACAACCCGCGCCTGCGCGCCGTGCTCGAGGAGGCGGCCAGGCGCTTCCGCTGGCGCGAGCGGGTGAGGGAGAAGCGGCCGAACACGGGCGTCGGCCTCGCCTGCGGCACCGAGAAGGGCTCGGTAGTGGCCGCCTGCGCCGAGATCGCTCTCGAGCCCGCGAAAGGCGCCATCGCCGTGCGGCAGGTCACCGAGGTGTTCGAGTGCGGCGCCATCCTCAACCCCGACAACCTGCTCTCGCAGGTGCAGGGCTGCATCCTGATGGGCCTGGGGCCGGCGCTCCGCGAGGAGATGCGCTTCGAGAAGGGCGAGATGCTCAACCCGCGCTTTCGCCAGTACCTCGTGCCGCGGTTCAGCGACGTGCCCGAGCTGGACATTCATCTGCTGAACCGCCCCGACCTCCCGAGCGCAGGCGGCGGCGAAACGCCCATCATCGCCATCGCCCCGGCCATCGGCAACGCCGTCTTCCACGCTACCGGCAAACGCATCCGCGAGATGCCCATTCGGCTGCCCGAAGCCGCAGAGCCCTGAACGTGAACCAGGCCGGGAGCGATATCCATCAGGTCATTGCCGAACTGGCCGGCCGCGGCGACCGGCTGGCCGTGGCGCTGGTTCTCGGGGCCGAAGGCTCCACGCCGGTCGGCGTCGGCGCCAAGGCCGTGATCGAGGCGAACGGCGTCATTCGCGGCACCGTCGGCGGCGGGGCCGTCGAGGCCGAGGCCCAGCGCCGCGCCCGCGAGGCCATCGCCACGAGCCGTCCGCGAGTCTTCGACTTCCTGCTCCACGGGCACGCCGCTGCCGATGCGCAGCCGATCTGCGGCGGCCGCATGCGCCTCCTGGTGGACCCGACCGCCGGCCAGCACCGACACGCCTATGCTGCGGCAGCCGCGGCGCGGGCCCGCCGCGAGCGTGGCGCGCTCCTCACCCGTGTCCGCAGCGGCGACCCGTGCGAGGTCGCGGTTGAGTTCCTGCGCGAGGACGCGATCCCGCCCGAAGCGAGCTTCCCGGGCGCTGAGGCGGTTCGCGCGGTGCTGAAGTCGGAGGAGCCCGAGCTATTCGTTGGGGAACGGCACGAAGTGCTGGTGGAGCCGCTCATTCCCAGGCCCGTGCTCGTGATCGTGGGCGGCGGGCACGTGGGCCAAGCCCTCGCCGCTCAGGCGGACCTGGTGGGGTTCGAGGTCGTGGTGATGGATGATCGGCCCGAGTTCACGCGGCCCGAGCTCTTTCCCGCCGGCGCCACGACGTGCTGCGGGCCGGTGGCCGAGCGGCTGGCCGAGTTTCCGCTGGCCCACGACACCTACGTCGTCATCGTCACGCGCGGCCACCAGCACGATGCGGAGACCCTGGCCGCATGCCTGCGTCGGCCCGCCGCCTACGTGGGCATGATCGGCAGCCGACGCAAGGTGGCCCTGATGCGCGACGAGTTTGTCAAGTCGGGGCGGGCGACGCCGGAGGAGTTCGGCCGCGTCTACGCGCCGATCGGGCTGGACATCGGGGCGGCGACGGTGCCCGAGATCGCCACGAGCATCGTGGCCCAGTTGGTCGCCGTGCGGCGCACGGGCCGCGCCCCACGGATGCCCCTCTGCTGAGATCCGCATGGTCAGTGCCATCATCCTCGCCGCCGGACGCTCGCGCCGCATGGGCGCTCAGAAGCTGCTGCTGCCGGTGGGCGGCCAGCCGATGATCGCGCGCGTGGCCGATGCCGTGCTGGCCGGCCCCGTGGGCGAAGTCGTCGTGGTGGTGGGCGCCGACGCGGAGCGTATCGCCGCCGCGCTCGCAGGCCGCCGCGTTCGCTTCGTCGCGAACCCGGACCCCGAGGGCGAGATGCTCGGCTCCGTGCGTTGCGGCCTGCGGGCGCTGCCGCGCGGGGCCGCCGCGGCGCTGATCGCGCTCGGGGACCAGCCGGGCATCACGCAGGAGGCCGTGGCCGCGGTGGTTCAGGGGTTCCGCGAATCGGGCCGCGGCATCGTGGTGCCGACGCACGCGGGCCGCCGCGGCCATCCCCTCCTCATCGCGGAGCGCTACCATGGCGAGGTGCTGGAGCGCTTCGAGGGCACGGGCCTCCGCGGCCTCCTGGCGGCGCACCCCGGCGACGTGTTCGAGGTCGAGGTTGCGGCGCCCGGCGCCGTGGAAGATGTGGACACGCCGGCGGCCTATGCCCGCCTGGCGGCGCGCCGGCCACAGCCGCCAGCCTGACGCTCACTCGAGCGTCAGCAGCGTCAGCGCGTCTTGGTCCTTCACGAAGACCCTGTTTCCCGCGAGGATGGGGTGCGCGTAGGTCGGCGTCTCGGAGACCTTGATCCGCGCGACCTCCTCGTAGGCAGCGGCGCTGGGCTTGAAGGCGATGAGCTCTGAGGTGCTGGGCAGGGCGAGGATCACCTGGCCAGCGTCCACGATCGCCGCGAAGCCGCGCCCGTGCTGGGCGGCGTCGGTCCACGCCGCCTTGCCGTCCTTGGCATCGAGGCAGAACAGATTGCCGCGGCTCGAGAGGCCGAAGAGCAGCCCGTTCTCGAGCACGGGGGTGTTGAACTGCACCGCGACGTCGGGGTTGTTCCAGAGCTCCTTCGCCGTGAAGGCATCGCCCTGCTTCTCGATCCTGAGGGCCTTCGTGCCGCGGGCGGCCCCCGTGCAGATCACCGTCTGCCCGTCCACGATCGGCGTGGCGGCGTTGTAGGCCCGCATCTGCGGCGCGAAGGGGAGCTGCCAGAGCAGCTTGCCGTCGGCCACGGCGACCCCCACGATGCTCTTCTCGGTCAGGGTGACGAGTTGCTTCACGCCCTCCACCGTCGTCAGGGCCGGCGAGGCGTACTCGGGGCCCTCGGCGTCCCAGCGCCACTTCTCGTTGCCGGTCGCGAGGTCGTACGCGATGATAGCTCCTTTGCCTTTGCCGCCGAGATGGGCGACCGCCATCCCGTCCACGATGATCGGCGACATGGCCGTGAAGAACTGCGGCACGGTCTTGGGGAACGGGTCCTTGCGCCAGAGGAGCTTGCCGCTGGCGGCGTCGAGGCAGGAGAGCACGCCGTTGACGCCCAGGGTGACCACCTTGCCGTCGGCCACGGCCGGCGAGCTTCGGGGGCCGGAGTGCCGGGCCGCGGCGCCCGTGGGGGGATCGGCGGCGTACTGGTCGCGCCAGAGCTCCTTGCCGTCGTCCGCGTCCAGGCACAGGGTCACCTCGTCCTGGCCCTGGCGTGCAAAGACGTAGAGCCTGTCGCCGACGAGCGCGGGGGTGGCATCGCCGGCTCCCACAGCCGCGGTCCACTTCTTCGTCAGCGCCTTGGGCCAGGCCTGCGGCACGGTGAAGCCGGTGACCTTGCCATCGCGATTGGCCCCCCGCCACTGCGGCCAGTCGGCGGCCCCGGCCGCCGAGCAGAGCATAAGCTCCAGAGCGAGGACCGCGCTCAGCCATCCGCTCGCCGATCTCATCGTGGCTCCTTTCCGCGCCGCTGTGAGGGCGGCGCCCACGTGGTCCACGCGGCCCCGGCTGGCCACACTGGCCAGCCCCGTCCCGGCGATTATACTCCGGGGGCACCGGGAGGTTCAAGATCGCGTTCTGCTCTCGCCCGCTGCTGGCCCGGCCCCGCTTGCCGGGCCTCTGCGGCGACGTCGCACTCGACAAGCACGCCCCTCGCGGGTACCATAGGGCGGTCCCAGTGGCGCTCACACGAGGCCCCGTGGTGAACGCGGGCGCGAGACAGGAGCCGAAGGATGGACGAGAAGCTCTTCGAGCGGGTCTGCAACGCCCCGGGGGTGCCGGGGTACGAGGACGAGGCCCAGGCCGTGGTGATGGAGGCGCTGCGGGAGAGCTGCGACGAGGTTCGCCGCGACCGCCTGGGCAACGTCATCGGCCTGAAGAGGGCCACCCGGCCGCCGGCCGCCGGCTCGCCGCCGCTCAAGGTGGTGCTCGCTGCTCACGTGGACGAGATCGGGATGATGGTGAAGCACATAGATTCCAACGGCTTCATCCGCTTCGAGCCGATGGGCGGCCTCAACGCACAGGTCATCACGTCGCAGCGCATGGTCATCCACGGCCGGAGGCCCGTCGGCGCGGTCGTCGTGCCCGACAACCGGGAGGACAGCAAGGACAAGGTCACAAAGATCAACGAGGCGTTCCTCGACACCGGCCTGCCGCGCGACACCCTGTGCGAGCTGGTGCAGGTGGGCGACGTGGTGACCTTCGCCGCGGGCGTCGAGCGGCTCAACGAGAAGGTCTACGTGGGCCGGAACTTCGACGACCGCATCGGCACCTACTGCCTGCTCGAGGCCATGCGGCGCGTCGGCGACACGGCAGTGGACACCTACGCGGTCAGCTCGGTGCAGGAGGAGGTGGGCTTGCGCGGCATGCGGCCCGCCGCCTACGCCATCGAGCCCGACATCGGCGTGGCCATTGACGGCAGCCTGTGCTGGGGCCCCTATGGAGACCAGCACGAGCGCACCTGCGCGCTCGGGAAGGGCACGGGCGTTTACATCATGGACCGCCTGACCATCGGCGACCGGCGGCTGGTGCAGTTCCTCTTCGACGTCTGCGCGCGGCACCAGATCCCCGTCCAGCGCAACGTCGGCGGCGGCACCGATGCCGCCGCCATCCAGCAGTCGCGGGCCGGCGCGCTCAGCACCACCATCGGAGCCCCCGTGCGCTACATGCACTCCACCGTCCAGCTCTGCCATGCCGACGATATCGAGGCCACGGCCGAACTGCTGGCTCGGTTCCTCGAGCACGCACACGAGCTCCGGCCGGACGAGCGATAGGCTCACGTTGTTGGGGGAACCTGCACGATGAAGATCACGCTCGTAGCGGCGACGCCCGTGCGCCTGCCCATTCCTCCACGCTCGTATGCTTCGGACGACGCGGGGACGAAGCGCGAGTGGGGGCGCCTGAGCCGCCTCACGCCCAAGCGGCCGAGCACGATCCTCGAATACCTGCTCGTTCGCATCGAGACCGATGAGGGCATCGCCGGCATCGGCGAGGCGCCGGTGGACATCGGCTTCTTCGGCCAGACGCTCGAAGAGGTGCAGGCGGCGATTGACGACTACCTGGGGCCGCAGATCGTCGGCCTCGACCCGTTCGACCGCGAGTACGCGATGCACCGCATCGACTACCGGGGCAACTCATGCGCCAAGTCGGGCATTGACCTGGCGCTGCACGACCTGATGGGGCGCGCGCTCGGCGTGCCCGTGAGCGCCCTCCTCGGCGGCTCGCACAGGCAGCGCGTGCCCGTGGCCATCGAGATCGCGGGGGGCGCGCCGGCCGACATGGCCGCCGCGTGTGTGGCCTACATGGCCAAGGGCGTGCGGGCGTTCAAGCCCAAGATCGGCGGCGTGCCCGAGCAGGACGCCGATCGCCTCCGCGCCATCCGCGAGGCCGTGGGGCCGGAGGTGTCGCTGCGGGCCGACGCGAACCAGGGCTACTCGCCCAAAGAGGCCATCCGCCTCTGCCGGCTCGCCGAGAGGCACGACGTCGGCCTCGAGCTGCTGGAACAGCCTGTGGCCTGCTGGGACCTCCAGGGCATGGCCGCCGTGTGCCGGGCGGTGGACACGCTGATCGAGGCCGACGAGAGCTGCTACTCGATCCACGACGCGATGCAGCTTATCCGCCACGAGGCCGCCGACGTGCTGAACATCAAGATTGCCAAGGCCGGCGGGCTTTACGCGGCCAAGAAGATCGCCGCCCTCGCCGAGGCCGCTGGGCTCAAGTGTGTGCTCGGCACCGCGTTCGGCCTCGGTACCGGGGTGGCGGCCAAACTCCACCTCGCCGCATCCACGGTGAGCGTGACCGACGCGGTGGAGTTCACCGAGATCGGCCTGCACGGCAACCTGCTCGCCCCGCCGCACGACAGGCTGCTCGCCCTGCCGCTCGACGGCGACGGCTGCCTGCCGGTGCCCGCAGGCCCCGGCTTCGGCGTGGAGCTCGATGCGGACGCTGTGGCCCGAAGCTCGCTCGCGCCCTGAGGAGTGCCCACGGATTGTGGTAGCCACTTTGCCTCGGCTCCTCTCGTACTCATCGTCCGGGTAACCCGCCACCATCCCGAATCAGTGTGGGCGGGTCCTCCGCGCCCCGCGGTCTTTTGTGCCTGTTCGCGGGGGGCAGAGCCCCGCCCATACCCCCCGCGGGTCTGGAGCCCGCGGGAGGCGTCTCTTCAGAGAATCGTGGCGAGTTGTGCCGCCTCGGGGCGGTTTCCCCTTCCGAGTTCGACGGCGAGCGCCATTGCTGGATCAACCTGGTGAGGGGAAAAGTGATCCAGCATGGCGCGAGCGCCCGCATAGCCGCCCGGATCGCCGATTCCCCATGCTTGCTCATCCCGGGGCTTGATCAGGCATGGCGGCGGGGTGCCCGGTCTGCTGGACAGGCTCTCAGGCGGGGCCGAGCCAGCGCCAGGGTGGGCGGCCATGCTCTCGCGCCCTGGGTGCGGGCCGGAATTGCAGGTGGCTGCGGGCGCTCCGAAGGAGCGAAAGGGGATCGCTCAGGGCGAGGCTGTAGGCGGGACGTCCACATCCCGCGAAGCGCGCGATGCCTCGCGGGACGGGGACGTCCCGCCCACATCGCTCCTCCCTCCCGAAGGCTCCAATGCCTTCGGGAGGGTATCATGGCCCCACACATCCCGGCCTGCCGGGCGGGATGTCCACATCCCGCGAAGCCCGCGATGCCTCGCGGGACGGGG